>Ga0209137_1002890_pt1 | contig 14738 bp, 10 predicted proteins | sample SaaInl5LU_22_DNA_FD_184642 | JGI IMG/M metagenome (GOLD analysis project Ga0209137, IMG submission 184642) | Marine microbial communities from expanding oxygen minimum zones in the Saanich Inlet - ESP_105LU_22_DNA (SPAdes) (version 2) | ecosystem: Environmental > Aquatic > Marine > Intertidal... | reverse complement strand
CAGCCTCAATCCCGAGACCTCTAAAAATACTGAGGCGGGCCTGCGCTGGCAAATGGATGATCTATATTTGACCGCCACCTACTTCGATTCCACCTTTGATGATCGCATCATTTTCTTGGCACCCGGTAGCGGCGCGGGTAATGATTATCTAATCGGCACCAACGGAACCTATTTCAACGCCGGCGGTATCGAGTCATCGGGTTTTGAATTGTCTGCCACTTACAATGTGACTGATCGACTGTCACTTTACGGTGCTTATACAGCGCTCGATGCCACCTACAAAGGCACTGGCGATGCGGCAGTCGATGCAGAAGTCGGCATTAAGGAAGGCAACGATGTGACCGGCATTCCCGACCAAATGTGGGTGCTGACAGTAGACTACGCGGCGGATAAATTTACCGCGGGCATCAGCACCAAGAGCACCGGTAAACGCGCCGTAAACACCGGTAACACGTGGTATGCGGATGAGTATCTGCTGGTCGATGCGTACTTAAGTGTTGAAGGTCGACAGATCTCACCGAGCCTCGAGGGACTGACTGTGAATATGCAGGTGCAGAACCTAACTGGCGAGGAGTATTTGGGGGTTATAAACTCGAATGCGGCATGGCTCGGAGCGCCCCGCACCGCCATGATTGGTTTGACCTTCGACTTTTAAGCTGCCTCGGTACGCATTCTGACGATGTGAACGTTCAGGGGGTGCTCTGAACTGACCCCCAATAGTTGGACAGTTTAAGCGAAGCTTCGACTCAAGGCCTGAGTCCGGTAATCTACCGGACTCAGGCCTTTTAGTTTGGCCGTGTTACGCGGTAACCTTTTCCGGCACCCAAGTGGCATGAAATCCTGCGGGCACACGGTGGGGAATCTGCACCCGAGCAACCGGACCCTGCTCAATATCCTGCGCATCAAAAACCTGGAACCAAGACGACCAGTCACGAGTATCGGTGGCGAAATTAACGACATAACCCGCATCTTCAGCATCGGCTGTTGTGGCACCGACTTTCGGGGCAAACACGGCCTCACTACCAAATACGCCTTGGCCATAGTCCCACTGCCAACGCTGGCCGGTTTCGTTGTCGTATTTAACGAGCCCTGTGAAACGCAATGTATGGCCACCCTCATGCAAAAGGGGAATTCGCTGGTGATACGCAAAACGGCTTTGCTGGCCACCAAACAGCGGATTTGTTTTATTGAACTCGGTATTCAAGTCGTCGATATCGCCCTCTCGCACTTCACCGGTACGCAGATTGAAACGCCAGCGGTAGTTATTGGCCTCAAGGCGCATATAGGCCAACATATGCGAGAGCTCACCGCCACCGCTATGTGCGGCGGGCATGGGGTTCACAGAACGGCAGCCATCCATGGTGACCCAATCGCCCTCTTCCCAGCAATTAGATACATGCAGGATGTAGCAAGGCTCACATTCGAACCAGCGCACCTCGTGACTCTGCCCAAAGCGCGGAATGATGCCAAAGCGCGTGGGGATGTCACGGTGGAAGGTCAGTACCCGTAAATGATGCTGCCGCAGCACATTCATGTCATGGAAAAACGGCAGATCATGCAGAATCGAATAGTTGCGGGTGAAACCGATATCGTGCGGCAGCCGCGGGCCGGGTAAATCAATAGCGACTTCGTGCAGTAATTTACCTTTGGCATCGGCGACACCGTAAGTCAGATAAGGGGGCTCATCGCCATAGTCAAAGAACAGCAATTCACCGGTCTGAGCATCGACTTTCGAATGGGCGGACATCCGGCGATGATCGCGCCCTTCAAGCTGAAAAGCGCCGCGTGTCTCGAGGGTATTCGGATCCAATGCGTAGGGGTGCCCAGCGTTATACCAGAGGCTGACTAAATCGCCGTTTAACATCAGTAAATCGGTGTTAGAAGTGTCTTTAATACCAAACTGCGACACGCTGTAGTCAAAAGGACCCATCACGCCTGGCGACACGGAGCGGCCACTGTCAGCCTCTTCACCAAACGCGTCGGTATTCACCCAACGATTGACATAGCGCGGACCCGACTCGGTCAGATGAACGGCATGCACCATGCCATCCCCGTCAAAAGGATGGTACCGATTCTTGGGCTGATGCACTGGGTTGGGGCCATTGCGGTAATAGGCGCCGCGTAAATCCGCGGGCAACTCCCCCTCAACCCGCAAGGCGGTTGTATCATGTTCGCTGTCAATCGGCGCATAAACACCGTGCAAATAAGGATTATCGAGCTGATAGATCCATTGTGGCGCGTCGTCAAAGTAAGTGACCTCGCCCAGGCACTCGGTCACCGTTGAAAACGATGCCTGCACGTCCGCTGCTGATAGATTCGCTGCCATTATCTGTCCTTTAATTTTTTGTTATTGCGCCAGTGTATCGGCATAATCGATCCCATAACAAAAATTTATTGAGGACTATTATGCTGCTTCATCAGCCAATCGATTTTCAGTCTACACGACGCCCAAGCAATCAGGCGCTCACCGCCCACGACTACACCTGGGATTATCAAACCCTCGCCCAACATTCCCATGATGTCGCTCAGCTACTGCTTAAGCAAGGCGTACAGCCGGGTGATCGCATTGGTGTCCTCGGACTCAATTCGGCGGCACACCTTGCGATTTTTATTGGCGCGAGTCGCATAGGGGCGGTTTCCGTATCGGTGAACTTCCGTCTAGCGCCAGCAGAATTAGCGTTTATCCTCGACGATGCCGGTGTAAAAGTACTGTTCATTACCGACTCGAGTATTGCCGAGTCAGTGACTGCGATGACCGAGCAGCGTCAAGGTGACACCCAAATCATAGGCCACCATCCGCAGGCAGCAATGTCACTTGCCGAGGCCTTCAATGGCCAAGCAGCCCCTTATGACCGGGGTGTCTATATCGATGAGAACGAACCTGTGCTGCAGTTATATACCAGCGGCACCACCGGCAAACCCAAAGGCGCGGTATTGAGCCATCGCAATATGACTTCACTGGTGACCATGATGGCGCTGGGAAACGATGGCCAGTACACCAGCGAAAATACCGATCTCATCATTGCACCGCTGTTTCACATCGGCGGTGCCGGCATCGCCTATATCGCGCTCGCCACTGGCGGTCACGGCATTCTGCATGAGGCTTTCGACCCTGTGCGCGTTGTTGAAACCATTCAGAAAGAAGGCGTCAACACGCTATTTATGGTGCCGGCGATGATCCAAGCTGTGTGCAAATTGGTACCCAATGTTGAGCAATACGATTTAAGTTCGTTAGACCACATTGCCTATGGGGCAGCGCCCATTAGCGTGCCACTGCTGAAAGAAGCCCTGGCATTGTTTAAGTGTCGCCTGTCACAGGTTTATGGCATGACCGAAACCACAGGTACCGTCATCTCGCTACCGCCAGAAGATCACGACCGCGCACTGGCCGGTGAAGAGCACTTACTGCGCGCTTGCGGTAAGGCCTGTGCCGGCAACGAAGTGAAAATTGTTAACGAAGACGGTGAAACCCTCGGCGCCAATCAGACGGGTGAAATTTGCCTGCGCTCGGCCAGCAATATGCGCGAGTACTTTAATCGCCCAGAAGCGACCGAAAAAACCCTGATCGACGGTTGGGTGCATACCGGCGATGCGGGCTTCATGGATGAGGCGGGCTATGTATTCTTGCGCGATCGCATCAAAGACATGGTTGTCAGCGGTGGTGAAAATATTTACCCCGTCGAAGTAGAAAATGTCTTAGCGGGTCTGCCGGGCGTTATTGAAGTCGCTGTCATTGGTGTGCCTGACGAGCGTTTTGGTGAAGCGTTATTGGCTATTTTCGCACTAAAGCCCGGCACTGCACTCGATGTAGACATCATGGTGGCGTTCTGTCGAGATAAACTGGCGGGCTATAAAATTCCGCGGCAAATTGCCTTTGTCGACGCGTTACCTAGAAACCCCTCGGGTAAAATCCTCAAAACCGTCCTGCGGGAACCCTACTGGGCAGGTTATGAGCGCCGCATTGGCTAATGCTGTTTAACTGGGCAGGATGTCGTAGCCGACGGTCATACGCTCGACATCCTCGCTCAATGGCTCAGTGCCGTGCCACATGTATGACGGAAACACGACCAACTGACCGACCTGAGGCTTTATCCAAAATTCGGCGGATAGCGGTTCTCTCGCTCGAAATCCGGGCTCGCCAAACTTAATCCAGCCCTCACCACGGCCGGCATTCACTAACTCGGGCACCGCCAAGTAAAACGCGCTGCTCAGCCAGCCTGATGAATGAAAGTGATTTTTGTGAAAGCCGCGCTGACGCAATTTAACCGACCAAGAATCCGAGAAGTGTAGTGCGCCCGTATTCCGTTTGAGTAGCGGGTGCGTCGAGTCGCTGGGAAGTTGTGCCACGATATCTAGAAGCTGCTCGTGCAAGGCATCGCCTAAAAGCTGAATGTGCTCGTCCTGTCGGCTTAACAAATCATCCAGTGTTTGCGTACCGTTAACCAAGGACTGCTCGCTCGGATGGCGGCGCGTATTGTGTAAACCCAGCAGGGTTGCACGCAATGCTGCAATAAAGACGGATGCACTACCGAATCCATCGGGCGCGGCAATTGCCCTCACATTCACCAGACGCTGGTAATCAAATAGCCGCCGATACGCAGTGGTCTCGCCGGCGTAACGTAAAGCAGTGCCATAGAGAGCCCATAGGCCTTGGCTTTGGGGGTACTCTTGCAAAAGCGCCTCTAGCAGCATGACGGCACGTGAGTAATCCGTACCTGCCGCCATCAATGCGTTGGCGAGTTCACGGCGCGCCACCGCATCGTTTGGAGACAGCGCTACGGCACGCTCTGCGGCTACGACTGCCGCATCAAAATGCCCCGCTTCACGCGACACATAGCTCAATTCTGCATTGAGCGCCGAAGTTGCAACGACATCAGCGGTCGATGCCAACGCCCTAGCTAAAACCAACTGCGCCTCATCTTCTTGCCCACGAAGTAACAACTTGCGCGCCAACGGAATTGCAAGGTGGCTATTATCAGGTTCGCCCACAGTCCGCTCAGCCAGACGTCGCCGGTAAGATTCGAGATAGGCGGGATGTTCAATCACATCAAGATAACCATTGAACCACTGATGGAGCTCAGGGTTATCAGGCTCGATCGCGAGCGCCTGCTCATACGCTGCAACGGCCTCTTCTTCTCGCCCCGCTTGCGCCAACGCGCTGGCCAAATTGGCATGCACGCCGGCAGAATGGGGTGCCAAACGAGCCGCTTGCCACAACGCATCGACCGCAGGATCTGTCCAGCCCAGCACCTTTAGCCCATTACCTAGGCCGTTCAGCGCGGGGGCATTATTGGGCTCAACATTCAGCACTTGCTGAAACAAACCCAGCGCGCCCGCTTGGTCTCCTTGATGTTGCAACGTCTGCGCCAAGCCAATGGTGGCGTTGATATGATCGGGCTTGTGCGCTAACACCTGCGAAAACTCAGCTTCCGCCGCGCTGTAATCCCCAACATCCATCAAGGATCGCCCCAAATTCACTCGCGCAGGTAAATTATTAGCCTGCATTTTCAGCGCATCTTTATAGCGCGTAATCGCCTCAGGTAGGCGCTGTGATTGGCGATATAAATTAGCGATGTTCGTGATGACATGAGGCTGTGCGGGAGCAAGCTCAAGCGCCCGCAAAAACGCCGCCTCTGCCGCATCGATATCAGCGACACCTTTGTAAGCCAAGGCCGCCAACTGCCAGACATCGGCGGAATTCGGCTGCTCGTGCATGAGTGGCTGCAGTATATTCAGTGCGCCGATGAAGTCACCGCCTTGCAGTGCGGCTGCGGCTCGCTGCAAACTCTGCGCTGTCATCACGGCTCCTTAATTAAAAATAAAATGCATGGGGATTGGCGTCATTGGATCATATTGAGGCACTGTCAAACCAGCGTATTAAGTACCTGACAGCCCATCCGCGATTTCATAAAACCTGTTGGGCATCACTCAAGCAAAGCTCAGCACGTTAGGCGCTCACCTGGGTCAGGGGTTAACCTCTCGGCTGTACCAGTCATCATCTGCATAATCGCTAAAAAACCGTCGCTGCTTTGGCCGCAATTGCAAATGATCCACACTACTTACGGATAGCGCCAGCAAGGTAAAACTCTCGGGGGGCTCGGTGGGGTCTGGGCGCACAACAGAAGCGTCTTTTTGCGGACCATCAAGTACCTCTCCCGGTGACGGCCAGTAAAACTGCTCGCGCACGGACTCAGACAACTGCAGCCAAAAAGCCACGCGGGTCGCGTTATTGTCTTGGCTTGCGCTATAGCATCGCATTCTACCGCGCAGTCGAAACTGCTCCCAAGAGTCGGCGAAATACCAAACCAACTCGCAGCGATCGTCTCGCGCTAGCTCCCTGACTTTGTCGCTGCGATTGTCTGTCACGAAGAGCGGTGACTCAGTCGCTGCTTGAAACCCCCGAAACACCACTGTGCGACTGCGCGGCGAACCATCTAAACCGATAGTCGCCAACTGTGCATAACGGCTTTGCGGCTGGGGGTTATTTTTCATCGCCTGCTGTAGCGCTGCAAACCAAGCGTAATTCAAGTCGCTCTCCTGCGAGGGTTCGATGACACAGTTTAGCGCAAGCTCAGCGGTGCATCGTGGTAATCTACACGTAAATTGCGCTGCGAATAGTTCACATGACTTTGATTCCGATAGATAACAACCACGCGATCTTTGCGGCACTGATGCTGATTTCAGGCGTCGCGTTTCTGCTCGAGCGCACACGACTGGGCGCCCAGCTTACCGGCGCCGTTATCGCTATTTTACTGGCTATTGCTTGTGCAAATTTAGGCATCATTCCCCACGATGCACCTGCCTACAGCTTTGTCTTTAGCGATATCGTTCCCGTACTCATTCCGTTATTTTTGTTTCAGGCCGATTTACGACGCCTGGTAAAAGAGGCCGCACGCACCACGGCCGCGTTTCTACTTGCCTCTATCGGCACGGTAGCCGGCGTATTAGTGGCTATTAGCTTATTGGATGTCAGCACGTTAGCATCTGCTGCGAATATTCCCGCGGATGCTCGCGAGGGCGCAATTGCTGGATTATTCGCATCCACCTATATCGGTGGATCTGTAAATTATGCCGCGCTCGGAGAAATCACCGGCCTCAACCAAGATGCTTCTTTTTTCTCGGCAGCAACGGCTGCCGATAATTTATTCAGCGCGATCTACCTCAGCTTGCTGGCACTGGTACCCGGTTGGCGCTGGCTCGCGCATAAGTTTAGCGTGCATAAACCCGTCATGGTCAATCATGAGCAACAAGTTAAGGTCACCGCACAATCCCTGTGCCTCGCGATCGCGGCTGCGGTGTCACTGGTTGCGCTGAGTGATGCCTTGGTTGCAGTGTTTGAACTGAGCGGCATGCGCTATGTGATTTTGAGTGCCTTGACGCTAACACTGGCAACCTTGCTACCCAATGCAAGACACTGGTTTGCCGGCGCGTTCGAATTAGGCGTGGCATTGTCGTTTGCGTTCTTCGCAGCTATCGCGGCGGGCGCGAATATCCCCGCGATGATTTCTGTGGCGCCCATGCTCATTGCATTGGTGCTGATCTTATTGTCGGTGCATATGCTCGTGCTGTTTGGATTCGGCGCGCTGTTTAAGCTGACCTTACCCGAGCTCATTACGGCATCGAATGCGGCGATTCTGGGTGCCACAACGGCCCCCGCACTTGCGGCGACCAAAGGCTGGCACGACCAGGTGACCCCAGGCGTATTAGTTGGTGTGCTCGGCTATGCGATGGGCACGTTTATCGGGACCGCGCTCTTTAATTGGCTTTAGCGCGTCGCAGCAAGATAAAGACGCTCGGTATCAATGGCAGCTGCCGCTAAGTTTGCCAATGCCATCTGCCTTTGGCCCAGCGCATCAGCCAAGCGCACCTCGGCGTTGGCCAGCGCCTCCTCACGCATATTGACGACGAAAAAATCGCTGGCACCTTGTTCAAATCGCCGTTGCTCCGCCGCTCTGAGTGTCTCGAGCTGCCCAGTTTCTAAGGTCGCCAAATCGGCCACTGCCTCCGCCGCATCGAGGGTCTGTAAGATATTTTGTAATTCAATATTCAGCTGATCTTGCATCCGACGCTGGTCTGCCGACAAGCCAGAGAGCTTAGCCTTGGCTTGCGCGATATCACCCTTGGCCTGACGTCGCTCAAGGGGCACCGAAAAACTAAAACCCACGACAGCCTCGGGCTCATCACGAGAAGGACCGCCAAGGCCGATATCCCCGAGTGGTTGCATCATCGCCAACGAAAAATCTAGATCTGGTAATGCACTATTTTCTGCCAACGCCAATGCTTGCTCACTGCGCTGGATGGCTCTTTCAAGCCACTGTAATTGCGGGTGGGTCGCCATTAAACGGGCGATGTGGTCTGGGTCATTGAAGGCGGCCCGATAATGCTCATCAGCCACATCCCCGGCAGGAATCTCGGCAGGTAACTGTTTGCGGTCCAACACTTTAGGTAAGCCATCCGCGCCTCGGTAATAAAAGCCAAGGTCATTGCTCGCTAACTGAAAGTCGCGCTTCGCGATGGTCAGCAGTGTTTTTCTACGGGTAATATTTTGTTTGTTTTCAACCAAGTAGATATCGGCAGTCAAACCGCGCTCGACCTGGGTCAGCAGTCCTATCTGACGCGCTTCGGCCATGCTCAATAGGCGCTCATATACCTGCACTTTTTGACCGGCAGCTACCCAGCGCCAATAAGCTTTTAACGCACTGTGCTGAACGCCAACGCGGGTAAGTAAAACGGTCAGGTCTGCCTGCTGTAAATTCAATCGCGCGTCATTCACTTTATAACGACGATCGTCGATCGCATTGTCGCGCAGCAAGCTGAACAATACCCCGAGCTTCACCGCACCGGCCTCGTTCGTATAATACTGATCTTCGTAGATTGGAAAGCTACCGTCAGACATCGAGTAACTGGCAAACAACTCGCCCCCCATACTTTGCAAGGGTCGACGCAGTTCACCGCTGAGCACAGCGCCATCGTAATAACCGCGGGTTCGATCAAAGCCTTTGCTATTGAACACGACGTCAAATGCACCCTGAGCTGACAACACTGCGCCTGCTGCGCCCTCGCGCTGTGCTAGCGCTTTGACAATATCGGGGAAGTGTTGGCCGGCGGCGATAAGCACATCGGAGGGCATCAGCTGACTGGCGCCCGCCCCAGCACCAAAAACACGGTTAACCGGCTGATTCACGTCATGCTCACGTGTTTGTTCGGCAAAAGCAAAGGCTGTCAGCAGGAGTGACAGAGCGAGTACGAAAACCTTCAATTAACCTTCCTCTATCGGATTCATCGGCAACTGCGGCGGGAAACTGTTTAACTGCCGCCAAATTTCGTAACCCACACTGACCTGCTCCAACAATACCCAACCCTTAGCTTTTGAACCAAAGCGCACATAGCGAGAGTCGGGCCAGGGATGCTCAGCAGATTTGTCTTCGGCAACCAATAAACGAAACCGCCCATCTAGACTTGCCGAGGGGTCAATCGCCACCACGGTGCCAGAGAAGGTACCGATAGACTGAGACGGCCAACCGCTGACCTGCAGGATAGGCCAGCCATCAAATTGAACGCGGACCGGTGCGCCGGGACTGACGAGCGCCACATCGCTTCCGTCGATATACATTTCCAGCACGCGCTCGACATCATCGGGTACAAAGGTTGCCAACGAGTCACCAACGGACACCAGTGTTGCTGTATCCCCCGCATTCAAATTGAGGATGACCCCATCGCGCGGTGCACGAACGATCTGCACCGATTGGCGGCTCAGATTGACGTCGAGCCGCGTCACCTCGGCCAGGGTCTCTGCAACTTTAGCGCGCTGCTCTTCCACCTTTAATCGGGCCTGCTCGTAATCTCGGCGCGAGGCGAGTCCATCGTCAAACAGCCCCTTCATGCGCTCGCGATCGATATTCGCAATATCCAGAGACGTCTCGGCTGCCTGCAGTTTAGCCAGTACTTGCCCTCGCTCTGAATTGAGACGGTCAAGTAATTGCGGGTCGTTATCCACCACCTTGACGATAGGGTCTCCGGCCTTTACTCGACTGCCATCACCGACATACCACTTTTGGATGCGTCCAGATACTAAGGCGTTAATCTCCTGTGCACGATCGTTGGGGTTGAGCGCGGTAATTGAGCCCGCGCCAGAGGCGGTTTGAACCCAAGGCACTAAGGTCAGAAATGTCACTGAGATCAAAATCAGTAAGACCAAAGCTACCGCTAGCACACGGGTAATTTTTGGCGCTTGAATACTGTGTAGTGTTTTAAAATAGGGGCTTTGCATATCTTGATAGGACATTGCATCAGACTCCACTTGGCTTGGGTTCAACGCCATGGCCTTCTACCGGCGGCCGCAGTGGCTGAAATGCAAACCCAAGCTCATCGCAAAGGCTGCTGTAATCCGCAAAGAGCGACTGCGTGTCGCGATCAAGAAACAAGTAACGATGAAAGCCAAAGTCGGTGTGCTTATTGGTGAAATAAATCACAGTGGCGCCCTGTTCGCTCAATGCGGCCAAGGTGGCCGCAATATCGCGCTCAGGCAACGCATCAATGAGCTGCGTTAAGATCAAAATTTTCGGCTTAGCCAGCAGCGCCGCGGCCAGCTTCACTTGCATCGTGGCGGTAACCGACAGCGGCCAACCGGTCGCGACCATGTGGGTGTCCAGTCCCTCGGGGAGCTCTAACACAATATCTTCCAAGCCCACGGTACGAATCGCCGCCATCAATGCCTCGTGCTGGTCGTGCCCCGCACTCAATCGCAGATAATCGCGGATAGTGGCCTCGAGTACATTGGCACGATCGACAACGAGTATATCTTGTCGCAACGCCATGGGCTCCAAAGTACGCAAGTCAGCGCCACCGACCGCGATATAACCCGTGTCGGGTGTTATCTGCCCTTTCAACAACTCAGTGAAGCGCGACTGCGCCGCATAACTGTTGGCATAGACGCCGAGTCGCGTACCCGCCGACAACCGAAAATTAAGTGACAAATCGAAACTGCTATCTCGGCTATGAACCTCCAGCAGCTCCAACGCACTGTCGCCCTCGATGCGCTTTGGCAAGCGTTTGGGTGTGTGTTGCGCCTCCTGAAAAAACAGCGACAGTTCGTCGATCGCGCCACAGACGTCATAGAAGTAACTCATATAGATACCCAGCTGCGAAATGCCGTACAACACCGTCGACAATACTAGTTCCGCCGCCACTAACTGCCCTAGGGAGAGCTGCCCGATAATGACGAGCCAACCACCCAACCCCAGCAGGGCCGCACTCGCGACCGCATAAATAATTAAGAAGCTAATCGTTTGTGAATAGTGGTGCCGAAAGTGACGTCGATGCGCATCGATATACTCACCGGTAACTTGGTCGGTGAGGTTGAGTGCTTCGGCAATATGGCTTTCACTTTTATAAAAGCCATTGGCGCGCCCAAGACCTTCTAACCAGCCTGCGGTCTTGTGTTTAGCGTGGGAAACGTTCACCGCACTTACCACTCCAGCGCGACCCCAAATGAGCCACACTACCCAGATTAAAGCGATAATGGCCAAGCTAAACATCAGCAAGAACGGGTGGTAAAAAGATACCAAGAGAAAACCTGCGGCCGCCTGCAGCAAAATAGTGAAGCCCCCGACTAAGATGTCAGGAATGCGGGACATAATCACAATGATGTCGAAGTAGCGGTTAAACAGGGTGCCTTTGCGGTGATCTTCAAAGAACGGATTGCGCGCATAGAGTGCACGCAGCGAGATTTCCGCAACCATCCGCGAATAAAATTTGCGCCCAAAAATATCCACCAGATGAATACGCATCGCGCTCATCAACGCCGACATCACCAACAACAACAGCAGTGAAAGTGACAGCACCACCAGGGGTGTGGCCAGGCCGCTAGCGGCTACGCTGTTGATCAGCATTTGTACTGAAACCGGCGTTGCCACAGACAACAAACTGATACCAACACCGTAAATCAAGGCGAGCACGTAAATGTTGGTTTCGGGACCGAGAATGACCCTAAAGTAATGAAACACTGTCGCCACCGTGGTGGCGGGCGTCGTCGCACTAGAATTCGCCATAAAAACCGATCTATACGCTGTAAGGGCCCATAATGTAGGGCATTGAAGGGGGTGTTAACCACTAAATTAGCGATAGAATTTTATAATCACCAACCAACAATACTGTACAGTATTACTATATAGGCAGAGGAATTGTACCGCCTCGCTTGGCACTGAACGCCTCGAAACAACTCGCAGTCGGCGCTTTGCCAGTAGCGCATTCAAACCGACGCGCTTTGTTGTCCAAAATTCAAGGTACAGCGGTGATCGGTCACCACCAGCAAATTCGAGTCGATATTTCCAGAGTGGATCTGCTAGGGTGTGACTAATTACTGGGGGAGCGCGTCAATGAAAGCACAGCAAAAGAATGTCGCAGCAGGTGTCGTTGGCAACGTACTCGAATGGTATGACTTTGCCGTCTATGGCTACATGGTGCCAATCATCAGCGCGCTATTTTTTCCCTCCGAGAACCCCACTGTATCGATCATCGCCGCCTTTAGCGCCTTTGCAGCGGGGTACTTTGCGCGCCCTCTGGGTGGTGTCATGTTTGGCTGGATCGGCGACCGCCTTGGGCGCAAGGCCGTGCTGACCATCAGCGTAACTATGATGGGCGTTGCCACTGTGTCTATCGGTTTTCTGCCCACCTACAGCCAAATTGGCTTAGCTGCCCCTATTTTGCTGGTGATGCTCCGAATCTTCCAAGGTGTCTCGGTCGGTGGTGAATACACGGGTTCGATCACTTTCGTTTTAGAGCATGCCCCCAAGGAGAAACGCGGCTGGCTCACTAGCTGGATTAGTGTCGGTGGTGGCTTAGGCTTTTTGATTGGCTCGGGGGTTGGCGCGATTTTAACCGCCAGCTTTACCAGCCAAGAACTCAACGACTGGGCCTGGCGTTTGCCGTTCCTCACCGGCAGTGTTATTGCCGTGCTAGGTTTTTTGATGCGGCGCCACCTCAGTGAGCCTGAGCACACATCGCGCATCGCCGCTGATCAATCACCCTTTATTGTCGCCATCCGCGATCACTGGCGCAGCATGCTGCAATTGATGGGCCTGGCGCTATCTGTCAACGTCATGTTTTATTTTACGTTTGTCTACGTCGACGACTTTTTGATCGAGACCAAAGGCATGGATAAAGCCTTGATTCTCACCTTGAATACAGCGGGCCTCGCGCTATCAACGGCACTGATTCCATTTTTCGGCTGGCTTTCAGACCGTGTTGGGCGCCGTCCAATTTTACTGCTAGGGTCGATCTCCATCCTGCTCACGACAGGGCCGATCTTCTACGCCTTTGAATACGCCACCATCACCAGCATTGTGATAGCACAGATCGTATCAGGCATCACGATAGCGATGATGTTTGGCGTGAACCCAGCATCGCAGAGCGAACTGTTGCCGGAAAAGGTGCGCTTGACGGGATTTTCGATTGCCTATGGTGTCGTGCTTGCCGCATTTGGTGGCACAACCCCCGTGGTCGTCGAGAGCTTAATTGCAGAAACACAGTGGGCGTATAGCCCCCTGCCCTACTTACTCTTTTTGTGCCTGGTATCCGTCGGCACCGTATTCACCATCAAAGAGAGCCGACCTGCGCCGGGGCCCGGGTCGGTGGCGACGTCTTAGCGCCAAAGTAAGATTAGTACTGAATAGAAAAGATAAGCTCTGAATCTTCAAAGGTTTTGACCGCCTTCGCACCGGGCTGGCGGTCTTCTATGAGCCCCTCAAAAACTGAGACCACTCTGACATCTTGTAGCGATTTATAAGCTAAACGCTTTGAAAGCTGCACGTAGGCGTCGGTTGGATTCATCGCCGCGACATCGAACTCAAAGTCAGCCATTGAGAAACCATAGCCGGTGCTGGCAGTCAGGCTAAACTGACGCTCTCGACCTAAGCGTCGCTCATTGACCGCCGGCTTAGCAAACACGGTGATTAACGCATCTTGCAGCGTCGCCGCATCGAGAATGCCGGCGGCTTCAAAGCCACGCAATAAGCCGCGCAGCTCATATCGCCACTCAATAGACTCGTAACTTTCGGCACAAATGCGATCGAGCGCGGCGATAGCATTGGCTTGACCCTCGCCGAGCGATTCCCGGATATCAGCGAACAATGCATCAATTTGCTTTTGTGATAACGACACGCCGCACTCCGTTTATTCCAAAAAGGTGCCTGAGTATAAACTACCCTCCGGCCTTTTAGGCAGCCCAGCAGCCTCACAGAGCAAGGATTACAAATACGCAAAAACTGGCAAAATGCGACGCAAAACATGAACTCGGCCGCTTCTTCCAGTAGAATCAATGCACCCTAAATGTGTAGACGCCCATGTCGCCTATTCTAACGCCCAATGCCGAAGCGCAAGAAGAGCCATCCAATCGCGACCGCAATCTGGAGGTGCTTCATCGCTTCGCGCTATCCCAGGCGACGCTAAAAACATTAGGCGATATCGTTTGGAATATCGCCAAAACCGCTATCGCAGAACTCGGCTTTGAAGATTGCGTTGTTTATCTACTGAGTGAAGATGGCGAATCGCTTATGCAAATAGCGGCGCACGGCAACAAGAATCCGAACTCGCGCGAAATTTTCAATCCGATAGTCATCGAAGTAGGCAAAGGCATTGTTGGCGATGTGGCGCGCACAGGGCAAATGCAATGGGTTCCCGACACACGCGAAGATCCGCGCTATATTCTCGATGATCGCTACCGGCTGTCGGAATTAGCG
>Ga0209137_1002888_pt1 | contig 14747 bp, 8 predicted proteins | sample SaaInl5LU_22_DNA_FD_184642 | JGI IMG/M metagenome (GOLD analysis project Ga0209137, IMG submission 184642) | Marine microbial communities from expanding oxygen minimum zones in the Saanich Inlet - ESP_105LU_22_DNA (SPAdes) (version 2) | ecosystem: Environmental > Aquatic > Marine > Intertidal... | reverse complement strand
GTTTGAGTAGAAGCCATTTCCTGCTTTCGCTACTCGCTTTTTTTATTCAAAAAAGAATAAAAAAGAGCTCAAACAAACCGCTCAATCAGGGCTAAACCTTTTTGCTAGCTAACAGCATATTTTAAAGTTGATTTTTTTTTTTAGTAATAAAAACTTTCAACTTTCAACTTTTAAACTTTTAAATTTTGAAACTTCTTTTCAGCATCATAATACCTGTTTACAATCGTCCTAAAGAAATAGATGAGTTGTTAGAAAGTCTTACCCAACAAGATTTCCTAGACAGTTTTCAGGTGCTTGTTATAGATGATGGTTCATCAATAACATCTAAAGAAATTGTTAAAAAATATACTTCAAAACTTACTATAAAATATTTTTTTAAAGAAAACAGTGGAGCAGGAGCAAGCCGTAATTTTGGCATGCAAAAAGCCACAGGAAACTATTTTATCATTTTAGACTCAGATGTTATTGTGCCAACTCAATATTTATCTGAAGTAAAAAAAGTGTTAGAAACTAATTTTACAGATGCTTTTGGTGGTCCAGATGCAGCTCATAACAGTTTTACAGCACTACAAAAAGCCATTAATTATTCTATGACAGCTGTATTAACCACTGGCGGCATTAGGGGTAGAAAACAAGCCGTTGGTAAATTTCAACCTAGAAGTTTTAATTTAGGATTGTCTCAAAAAGCATTCGAAAAAACACAAGGTTTTTCTAAAATGAAAAACGGAGAAGATATCGATTTAACCTTTAGATTATGGCAAAATGGTTTCGAAACACAATTGATAGAAAAAGCATTTGTGTATCATAAACGTAGAAGCACCATACCACAGTTTTTTAAGCAAACATTTGGTTTTGGAACGGCAAGACCTATCTTAAATAAAAAGTATCCTAAAACTGCTAAAATTACTTATTGGTTTCCAAGTGTGTTTATTTTAGGCTTGGTTTTTAGTGTGTTTTTAGCCTTTTTTGGAGAGCTTACTTTACTAGCTTGCTATTATCTGTATTTCTTAGTTTTATTAGTAGATGCAACGCTTAAATACGGGCTTATAGTAGGTTTTTTAAGTGTCTTAACTACTATAACTCAATTTTTTAGTTATGGTTTGGGGTTTTTGAAAAGCCGTTTTTTGTAGGTATTCGCTAACTTTTTCTTAAATAATTGATTTTTAATTTTTTTATATACTAAGTTGGTAAAGCTATTTTTTGAGTAACCCCTAATTATTTCTTAGAAATATTTTAAGTAAATGTAAAAAAAAAGAGTTGATAAAATCAACTCTCTTTTTTAGTATAAATAAAAATTATTTAATAATTAATTTTTTAGTTTTTATTTTATTGTTAGTTGTTTTGATTCTTGCAAAATAAATCCCTTTATTTAAACCAGTAACAGAGTAGTTTTTGTTAGTATTTGTTTTAGTAAACCTTTTTACGATTTTACCAGTCAAATCAAAAACAACCACTTCATTAACAGCTTTATTTATGTTAAAACTATTAGAAGTAGGATTGGGGTATAATTTTAAAATGTTGTTTTCTACCTCTATATCTTCGTTAGAAAGAGTTGCTTTTTGGTTTCCAAATACTTTAAATTCACCTGGTTGTAAAACGATGCTAGCTGCACTGTAGGTAGTGTTTCCAATTTCATCCATTAAATCTACCCAATCTCCAGCAGTAGGAAAATTAGTGTTGATCGTTTTTTGCACAACATCAAAATTGGCTAATATAATTACATTTCTAAGGTTTGTTGTAGGAATGCTATTGTCAAAAATATCTATTCTTGGGGTTAAACTACCAGTATTCATGGTGTAATCTCCTTCAAAAACAGGTTCGTTTATTTTTAAAAGATTCATTCTAGCCCAATCATCATAAATTTTCTTTCTATTTGAACTAGAAATCCAGTTTTTTGACCATTGAGGTTGTGGCTTAGTAGATAATTTACAGTCTCCATCAGTTCCTCCAGGGAAATTGAAATAGATTTTAGTTTTTTAGAAAATAATATAAAATACGAGGCGATCATTTACAAAGATGGTAAAAATGCTCATTGGAATAACAATCCTTTAGATATTGCTATTGAAACGTTAACAGTTACTAAAGAAACTAAAATGAAGTTAAATTTAGCAGCAGGTGGTGGTTTGGCAATAAGTATAAAAAAAACGAATTAATTTTCATCTATATTATCAAAGGTTTTAATCATAAAAATTGCCCAAATAATTACGCAAATAACTACAAAAACTGAAAAGTAAAAAATAATATTATCTGCGTTCACGGTATACAAGTTTTAGGTAAATCATAACACCTAATAGGGTGGGTACCCAAAGACCTAAAAATATACCATGTAATTTATCGCCCGATAAAAAAAGATATTCTGCAGCAATAATAATAAGTGCACATAACACTAACATCAAGAGGTTAGAAATGCCTATTTTTTTAATAAAATTCATTCAAAAATTTTTATAAATGTAATTAAATTTAAAATATTTTTAGTTACAATTTAAAATAATAGTTACATTTAGTTTGTTTTTTTATAATATAAAAACTAATTTCACAAAAAAATAAACTATACATTTTTATACTTTATTTTTATAAATAATTGATTTTTATTTAGTTATATTATTTTTTAACCAAACATTATCTAGTTATGGCGTTTCTAAAAAAAAGTATCTGTGTAGTATCTTTTCTTTTACTTGTTGTGTCTATCAATTTTGCACAAGAGTTACCAATTATAAACTCATTTACAACAGATGTTTATGGAGCTGAAAATCAAAATTGGAATATCTCACAATCTGATAATAAATATATTTATGTTGCCAATAATAAAGGTCTACTAGAATATAATGGTGCTGATTGGAATTTATATCCAACACCTAATGAAACAATAATGAGATCTGTTAAGTGTTTCAATAATAAAGTGTTTACAGGGTTTTTTAGAGATTTTGGTTATTGGGAAAAAGATAGTTTTGGTGTTTTAAGTTTTACCTCTATAGTAAAAGAGCAAAACATAGAAATGTTAGAAGATGAACAAATCTGGACTATTATCGAGATTGATGGTTGGATGCTTTTTAAATCTCTACAAAGAATTTACTTATACAACTTAGAAACTCATTTTGTAAAAGTTATAAATTCTAGAAGTAAGATTAATTGCTTTGCTAAAGTAGATGATGTAATTTATTTTCAGGAAGATAAAAGAGGTCTTTTTAAAATAGAAAATGGTGCTTCTAAATTAGTTTCCAATCATCCTATTATAAAAGATAATTTTATCGTTAATATTTTTAATAACAAAAATGGTTTAGTTTTTATTACTCAAAAAAATGGTTTCTATTTATTGAATAATAAAATTCCAAAAAAATGGAAAATTACTTCTGATGATTTTTTAAAAGACAAAACAATTTATAGTACGTATCAATTAAAAGATAAAAGTTTTGCTTTAGGAACTATTTCTAATGGTTTAATACATTTGGATGAAGAAGGAAACGAAACTTATAAAATAAATCAAAGTACTGGTTTAAGTAATAATACAATACTATCTGTTTTTGAGGATATTGATAATAATATTTGGCTAGGTTTAGATAATGGGCTTAATTGTATCAATAACAACTCTTATTTTAAAAATTATACTAAAAAAAGTGATTTTTTAGGTACAATTTATACTTCTATCGTTTATAATAAAACATTATATTTAGGAACTAATCAAGGACTTTTTTACAGGGAATTAAATTCTAATAAACCTTTTCAATTTATAAAAAATACCCAGGGTCAAGTTTGGAATTTAAAAATTATAGACAACATACTATTTTGTGGTCACGATTCTGGAGCTTTCTTAATTAAAAATAATACAGCAGAAAACTTTTTTAGTAATCAAGGTACTTGGGATTTACTAAAAATAGATGATAATACCATTCTGTTAGGTGCCTATGATGGTTTGTATATTTTAAAAAAACAAGGAGTAAAGTGGGCTTTTAAAAATAGAATAGATGGTTTTAATAATTCTAGTAAATATATAGTTTTAGCTAATAAAAACACACTATTTGTAAATCACGAATATAAAGGGGTTTTCAGGTTAACTTTAAATAAAGATTACACTGAAGTTACAAAGGTTATTAAAGAAAAATCTTTAGAAAAAAGTGCACATTCTAGTATTATAAATTATAATAACAACATATTATATGCTAATAAAAAGGGAGTGTTTATATACAGTAAAAAGAAAGATACCTTTATTAAAGATAGTATTTTTAGCAAGCTTATTGCAAAGAAATCATTTGTATCTGCAAAATTAATTCATAATAATTCAAGTGAAAAAGTCTGGTGTTTTGCTAAAGATAATATTAGATACTTAACTCCTGGTAAATTAAGCAGTAAACCAGAAATTAATACAATTTTTATTTCAGAAAATATACCTAAGGCAGCACATGGTTACGAAAATATAATTCAACTAAACAATGATGTTTACTTGATAGGAACCTCTAATGGTTATTTAGAATTAGATTTAAATAGTTATGTTGAACCAAAAGATTTTAATGTTTATTTAAATTCAATAAAAAGTTTTCCTAGAGATGGAAATAAAACACCCTTACATTTATCTAAAAAGATAACATTAAATAACAATATTAATAATTTAGAGTTCTCTTTTAGTGTACCTAATTTCGAAAAAATACGAATTACAAAGTATCAATACCAATTAGAGGGTTTAAATAAAAGTTGGAGTGAACCTTCTACGGCAAATTCTATTTTATTTGAAAATATATCTTACGGTAGTTACAAACTTAAAGTTAGGGCAATTATAGGAGGTAAGCTTAGCAATAATATAGCAGAATTTAATTTTACAATTAAAAGACCTTGGTATTTATCTAACGCATTTATTGCTTTGTATATATTTTTAGCGCTATTAGCACTTTATACAGTTCATGTAGCATCGAAAAGGTATTACAAAAAACAAAGAGAAGATTTATTAGAAAAAGCAAAAAAAGAATCTGAATTAAAAGAATTAGAAAGTTCTCAGCAAATTATTAAATTAAATAACGATAAACTTAGAAACGATATAGAAAGTAAAAACAGAGAACTAGCTTCATCAACAATGAATATGATTAAGAAAAATGAATTCTTAAGTACCATAAAAACAGAATTGGTTGAAGGTGGTCAGAAAAATATTACTAAGGTTATTAAAATTATAGACAAAAACTTAAATAATTCTGATGATTGGAAAATGTTTCAAGAAGCGTTTAATAATGCAGATAAAAATTTCTTAAAAAAAGTTAAAGACAAACATTCAAATTTAACACCAAACGATTTAAGGTTATGTGCATATCTTAGATTAAATCTTTCCTCAAAAGAAATAGCTCCATTACTTAATATTTCACCAAGAAGTGTAGAAGTAAAAAGATATCGATTAAGAAAAAAAATGAACTTGCCGCACGATGCTAACCTAACAAGTTATATCTTAGAATTGTAACTCCAATACAAAGTTATTTATTACCACAACAATACCACAACAAGACTCTTTTTTTTTATTTTTTCAACAAAGTGCTTTGCTCTACTAATTATTAGTATTTTAAAGTTTTTCAACTGTTTTTTTTACGATGTATGTTTTTTGTTGAGGTGTAAATTGTCATTATAATAAATTTTTGACTGTATCTTTATCATAACTAAAAAATAACTTTAATTTCATGAAAAAAACTATTACATTATTACTCTTTTTCCTTATGGGTTTCAGTGTGTATTCACAGACCATAAATGTAAAGGGAGTTGTTAAGGATGCTAAAACTGGAGATCCGCTTCCAGGTGTGAGTATATTAATAAAAGGAACAACAATTGGGACCCAAACAGATTTTGATGGCCTTTTTAGCTTACAAAAAGTTGAAAGTAATGCTATTCTAGTCTTTAATTATCTAGGTTTTTCATCTAAAGAATTCGCCGTTACTAAAGAGAGCATGGATATTTCTCTAAAAGAAGCAGCAGAATCTTTAGATGAGATTGTTGTTGTAGGTTATGGTTCTCAAAGAAAAGAATTAGTCTCTGGTGCATTTTCTAGTATTAGTTCTGAAAAAATTACAGAATCTAATCCAACAAGAATTGAAGAAGCGTTAGTAGGTGGTGCAGCTGGTGTTCAAGTAACTGCAAATTCAGGTTCACCTGGAGCTTCATTAAATATTAGAATTCGTGGAATAACCTCTAATGGCGATAACAGCCCATTAGTAATTGTAGATGGTGTAAATATTGGTTCTGACTTAAGTATTATTGACCCTAATGATATTGAAAAGATGGACATTATTAAGGATGCAAGTTCTGCAATTTATGGTGTTCAAGCTGCAAACGGTGTTATTTTAATAACTACAAAAAGTGGTAAGAAAAATAGAGCTACAAAATTTGCTTACAATTCTTACATTTCTTTTCAAGAAGCATCAAATCAATTAGATTTAATGAATGCTACTGAATATGCATTTTATGTTAACGAAACAGAGGTTGCAGATGGTAATCAAATACCTTTTACTAACCTAGGTAGTTATGGTGTTGGGACTGATTGGCAAGATGCTTTGTTTACAACATCTCCAATCATTAGCCATACTTTAAGTGCAAATGGTGGTTCAGATAAAGTGACTTATGGTTTTAGTGCGAGTTACTTTAATCAAGAAGGAATTATAGCTCCCCAAAAATCTAATTTTAATAGGTTTACTATAAAAAATACTTTAGGTATTGATTTAACAGAGAAATTAAAGCTAAATACTTTCTTGTTATATACAAATATTAAAAGTAAAGGGATTAATGAATCAGGTAGAGGTTCTACATTGTATTATGCTTTAAATGCTTCTCCTCTTACATCTATTTATGATGGTTCAGATGGCACTGGACCTTCAGGAGGTTTTTCTTATATAGCAGATAATCAAGGTTCAGAAATTGTAAACCCTTTAGCTTTAATTGATAATACAAATAACCAAACAAGAACCAATAGATTTACAGGAAAAGTAGAGTTACAGTATGATGTATTAGAAAATTTAAAAGCTACAAGCCGTTTTAACTTTAATTATGCAGATGTTGTTAATAGACAATACTTTCCAATAAGTTATTATGGACCTGGTAAGGTTGTGAATAGTGTTAATTTAGAAAATGGTGTTTTTGATTTAGATAGAAATGATAATGGAACAACAGATGTTTTTAGTACTGTCTATGAAAATAATCAAAATTATTTCGATTACACTTTTGAAAACTTTATAGATTATAATTTTTCAATAGATGACAATCATAACTTTAATGTTTTAGCTGGTAGTTCTATTAGGAGTGAACAATTTTATGGAGCTTACGCAACAGGTTTTTTAACAGTAAGCCCAGATAGAGATAACTGGTCTAATGCATATTTATTTAACACACAGTCTTTTATATACGATGAAGTTTTAGATGCAAATGATAATATAGATTCAGAAAACACAATAAGACAAAATAATAACGCTGCAACTGGTATAAACGAAGATAGATGGTATTCTTTTTTTGGTAGACTTCAGTATGATTATGATAGTAAATATCTTTTTTCAGCAATGCTTAGAAGAGATGCTTCTACAAGATTTGGGCCAGCAAACAGAATTGGGTATTTTCCATCAGTTTCTGCAGGTTGGGTTATCAATAAAGAAGACTTTTTTAAATCTGAAACAATCAATAATTTAAAATTAAGAGGTAGTTGGGGTGTTACAGGTAATGATAAAATTGGTAGTTACAGATATTTAGGTTTTTTACAAGGAACTAATGATAGTGAGGCTTCTTATTCTTTTGGAAACAATTTATATTATGGTAATGCAATTGGAGCTTTACCTAATCCAGATTTACAATGGGAGACAAACCAACAGATAAACGTAGGTTTTGATCTAAGATTATTCTCTAATAAATTAGATATTACCTTTGATTATTATAAAAAAACTACAGAAAATTTATTATTAGTTGCTGATGTTTCTGGAATAGTTGGAGCATCTGCGCCAGGAAGTAGTGCACCAGTAGTAAATGCAGGTACTATAGAGAATAAAGGACTTGATGTTAGTGTTAATTTTAATCATGATTTTACAGAAGATTTTAAGGTAGGTATAGGTGTTAATGTTACAACTGTAAAAAACAAAGCTGTAGAAGTTAATAATGCAGCAGGTTTTTTCTCAGGTGGATTGTTTGATTTAGCTCAAACTACTTCAAGATTTCAAACAGGATTACCAATTGGTGTTTTCTACGGTTTACAAACTGATGGTATATTCCAAAATCAAGCAGAAATTGATGCTCATGCATTTCAGCCTGGAGCTAAACCTGGAGATATTAGATTCGTAGATGTAGATGAAGATGGAGAAATTGAATTTGGGAGTACAGATGATCAAACTGTTATTGGTAACCCAATACCAGACATGACAATTGGAGCGAACTTAAATTTAAATTATAAGAATTTTGATTTCGCTACTTCGGTTTATGCTTCAATTGGAAATTATGTTTCTAGAAGTTATGAACGTTTTTTAACTTATAGTAACAAACCAGCATTATATTTAGATAGATGGGTAGGAGAAGGGACTTCTAATACTGTACCAAGAGCTACAACAACCTCTACAGGAAATACATTATTTTCTGATTTTTATGTAGAAGACGCTTCTTATCTCAGAATTCAAAACATTCAATTAGGATATTCTTTACCAAATGAAGTTTTAGAAAAACTACAAATTGATAAGTTTAGACTATATATAGCTGTTAATAATTTATACACATTTACAACATATAGTGGTTATAACCCTGATGTATCAAACGCTAGTCCATTAGGTGCAGGTGTAGATTTAGGGCAGTACCCACAAACACGCACATTTACAACTGGAGTTAATATTTCATTTTAAAAAAAAATAGATATGCAAAATAAATTAACAAAAATAATAGCACTTTTAGTACTGGCTTTTAGCTTTAATGCGTGCGATGATTATTTAGATATCACAAAAGAAGGAGAACAAAGTTCAGAAAACTTCTTTAATGGACAACAAGATTTTGAAGATGCTTTGTTAGGGGTTTACGATCTTTTAGGAACCAACTACCTAAGTCATATAATAGGAGAAATAGCATCAGACAATGCACTTTGTGGAGGAGAAAGACCTGATGATGTTATAGATTGGCAGCAAATTGACGATATGATTCATACACCAGATAATCAAGCGTTACGTAACATTTGGCAATGGATGTATGGTGGTATAAGTAGAGCAAATTATATAGTAGAATTTAAAGACAAAGTTGACTTCCCAAGAAAACAAGAGCTTTTAGCAGAAAACTTATTTTTAAGATCTTACTACTATTTCGAATTGGTTAAGTTTTTTGGTGATGTACCTCTTATTGTAGACAAGAGAATAAGTGTTTCAGAATCTCAAACTGTTGATAGAACTCCAAAAGCAGAAGTGTATGCACAAATAGAAGCAGATTTAACTTCTGCCATTGTCAATCTTCCTTGGGATCAAACACAACCAGGAAGAGTAACAAAAGGAGCTGCATTAGCATTATTAGGTAAAATATACTTATACCAACAAAAATATGATGAAGCTGCAATAGAATTTCAAAAAGTAATAAATTCTAATAAATACCAATTGATAACAGATTATAGTACTATTTTCTTAAACAATAATGAGAATAATTTAGAATCTGTTTTTGAGATTCAATATTCTATTGGAGTAGAGGGAGCTAGCTATGATTTTTTACAAGGATCTGAAGGAAATGTAGCAGCTGGATTTATGTCGCCAAGGTTTACAGGAGATCGTTCGAATTGGGCTCCTTATGATGATGGAAATACATTTAGTGTTCCAGTTCCGGAATTGGTAGCTTTATATACAGCTGGAGATACAAGATTAAACCCAACTATTTTTAATATGGCTGATTATGTTGCTGCAAATCCAGCAGTAACTTTTGATGAAAGAAACGAATATACAGGTTATTATAACCATAAGTATATGGTGTATCAAGAAGCAAATTTACCAGATACAAGGATTACACATGGTAATAACTACAGAGCAATTCGCTATTCAGACGTTTTATTAATGGCTGCTGAAGCTAACTTAATGGCTAATACTCAGAAAAATAATCCACAAGATTTATTAGATCAAGTAAGAGATAGAGCTTTTGGAGATGAAAACCATAGAATACCAGCAACTATAGATAATATTTTATTAGAAAGAAGACTAGAGTTAGCTGGAGAAGGACATCGCTTTTTTGATCAAGTTAGAACAGGAAAAACCATTACGATACCTGGTTTTAAAACTGATAAAAACGAAGTGTTTCCTATACCAAGAATAGAGATTGAATTAGCAGGAAACAGGTGGTGTCAAAACAAAGGATATGCTACATCTACTTGTTCAACAAATTAAAAATTCTTACAATATGAAAATAATAAATAAAATAACAAAAGTATTTATCATTATAGTAATGGTATTTGCTTGTACAGAGGAAGATAATCTAAGTTTCTTGGAGATGATTCCTGCACCATCTAACGTCTCTGCTGTATTTAATATTACACAAAACAATACAGGTGTAGTAAGTATTTTTCCTACAGCAGAAGGGGCTACTTTTTTTGATATTTATTTTGGAGATGCAACTGCTGAACCAGAAACTGTTAAACAAGGAAATAGTGTAAAACACACTTATCTAGAAGGTACTTATGATGTAAAAATAATTGCAACTAACCTTAAGGGAGACACTGTTGAAACCACCAAACAATTAGTGGTTTCTTTTAAAGCTCCAGAAAATTTAGAGGTAGTTATAGAAAATGACGCAGCAATTACGAAACAAGTTAATATTTCTGCCACTGCAGATTTTGCAGCTACTTACGAATTTTATTCAGGTGAAGCTGGGGTTGATCAGCCTGTAGCTACTGCTAATATTGGTGATGCTATCAGTTATCAATATGCAGAAGCTGGTATGTACTCTGTAAAAGTAATTGCAAAAGGTGGTGCTATACAAACTACAGAATACAACATGGATTTTGAGGTAACTGAAATTTTAGCGCCTTTAGCATCAGCAGCAACTCCACCTAATAGAGGTCCTTTAGATGTTATTTCAATATATTCAAGTGTTTATACAGATATAGAAGCAGACATATTACCAGATTGGGGACAAAGCCAGTTTGGTAGTAGTTTTACTGAATTTGATTTAAATGGCGATAAAATGTTACAATACATCAATCTGTCCTACCAAGGAATTGTATTTGATGATAACAAACAAGACGTATCAAATATGGAATTCCTTCATTTAGATGTTTGGACTCCGAACATTTCCAAGTTTAAATTATTTCTTATTAATGACGATACAGATAAAATTTTGGTTGAGTCAGATTTGACTTTAAACGAATGGACTTCAATTGATATTCCTCTTTCAGCATTCACAGATCAAGGATTAACTTTAGATTCTCTTCGTCAATTCAAGTTCGAATCAGAAGGACCTTGGCCAATTGAAGGTACTGTATTTGTAGACAATATCTATTTTTGGAAACAACCATCAGCACCATCAGTATTAGCGGGTAAATGGAAAGTAGCTTCAGAAGCAGGTTCTTTAAAAGTAGGACCAGCTGCGAGAAGTGGAGAATGGTTTTCAATTTCAGAGGCACAAGTAGCAGAAAGAGCTTGTTATTTTGATGATGAATATGTTTTCGGTACAGATTTTTCTTTTAATAATGTCCTTGGAGGTAGTACATGGATAGAAGGGTGGCAAGGAAGTAATCCAGACGCTTGTGGTTCACCTGTTGCACCTCATGATGGTCTGGCAGATGCTACTTTTGTACACGATGCAGTGAATAACAAATTAACAATTACAGGAAACGGTGCTTATTTAGGACTAGCTAAGGTAAATAATGCAGGTGAGTTACCAAATGTTGATGTACCTACATCAATTACGTACGACATAACTTTATCAAACAATGATACTGAAATGGAAGTTGTGATAGAAGCTGGTTCTGGTGTTTTTTGGACATATAAATTGGTAAAGGATACTAATATAACAACTACAATTATAGATGGTACTTGGAAAGTAGCTTCAGAAGAAGGTTCTTTAAAAGTTGGTCCTAATAAAGGTAGTGGAGAATGGTTTTCAATTTCAGCCGCACAAGTAGCAGAAAGAGGTTGTTATTTTGATGATGAATATGTTTTTAAACCTGGTGGAGATTTTAGTAATGAACTTGGAGCTAATACTTGGTTAGAAGCTTGGCAAACTGATACTGCAGATGCCTGTGGTTTACCAGTTGCTCCTCATGATAATTCAGTTGCATCAACGTTTACTTTTGATGCTGATAGTAATCAAATAACACTCACAGGAAAGGGGGCATACTTAGGATTGGCTAAAGTAAATAATGCTGGTGAATTATCAGACCCTGCAAATGCTCCAGATGCTATAACTTATGATGTCACACTGTCTAATAATAATACAGAAATGATAATTAGCATAGAGGCTGGTGCTGGGGTATTTTGGACATATAAATTAGTAAAAAATTAAAAATACAGAAATGAAAAAAATAAAAAATAGTTATATCGTATTGTTTTGTATGATTTTTGCCTTTTTAGGTTGTCAAGAAAATACTTACGAAATAGGTAACGTAATAATACCTTCTAACCTTTCAATTACAATTGAAGTTGTAGGTCAAGATGATACTAATCCAAATGGAGACGGTACTGGTTTTGTAGTTTTTACAGCAGATGCAGATAATGTAACCAATTATCAATTTGATTTTGGTGATGGTAAAAAAGATGTAGATCCAACAGGTGTTATTAAACATAGGTATACCGAGGTTGGTGTTAATACATATACAGTAATTGTTAATGCTACTGGTACTGGAGGTTTAAGCTCAAGTACAACTACAGAAGTTACCATTTATAGTTCTTTTTCTGATGTTGAAGCAGAAAACCTTTTAACAGGTTCAGCGAATGAAGAAGATTTTGGAAGTAGTAAAAAATGGTATTGGCAAGCAGATAAAGATGTTCATGTTGGTTTAGGTCCAGTAGCAGATGATTATGGAAACGGCGAATTTGCCTATGAAGCTTGGTGGAATGGCATAAAAGCTTGGGATAAAGAAAAAGGTTGTATGTATGATAATGAATTTGTGTTTACAAGAACTGCAGATGGTATTACTTTCGAACAAACTGTTGGTCCTGCTTTTATACCAGGTACTTATGCTGGATATTTAGGAGTTGGAGGTGATCAATGTCATGATGATACTGTTGCTACAACTATGTTTGGTGTTAAAAATGTTTCTATAGTACCTTCAGAATCTAAAGCTGCTCTAGAGGGTTCTTATAATACAAAACCATACAGAGGTACAACTTTTGAAATTTCTGATGGCGGTTTTATGGGGTGGTTTGTAGGAGCAAGTACTTATGATATTATATCTATTACTGCAGATGAAATGATTGTTAGGGTAATTGAAGATTCAGCTTCTGGAACAGGAGCTGCTTGGTATCATAAATTTACATCAACTAAACCTACGCAAACTGCTGCATATACATATACTGATTTAGTGTGGGAAGACGATTTTAATACAAATGGTGCTCCAGATACTACAAAATGGACCTATGACCTTGGTGCTGGAGGTTGGGGTAATGGAGAAGAACAGACTTATACAAATAGTGCAGATAATGTAATAGTAGAAGATGGTTCTTTAAAAATTATAGCAAAAGCAGATGGTGCTAGTTACACCTCAGCAAGGTTAAAATCTGAAGGCTTATATGAATTCACTTATGGTAGAGTAGAAGTAAGAGCCAAATTACCTGCAAGTCAAGGTACTTGGCCAGCAATTTGGATGTTAGGAGCTAATTTTTCAACAGTGGGTTGGCCAGAAGCAGGTGAAATTGACATTATGGAACAAAAAGGTCAAGACAAAAATACTGTTTTAAGTACATTGCATTATCCAGGCAACTCTGCAGGAAATGGACCTTCACAATCAACATCAATTCCAACATCTACAACAGAGTTTCATAATTATACTGTAGAGTGGACAGATTCCAAAATTGAATTTTATGTAGATGATGTTCCATATCATTCCTTTTCTAATGATGCAACTTTGCCATTTAATGCAGATTTCTTTTTAATCTTAAATGTTGCTATGGGAGGTTCTTTAGGTGGTGATATTGATCCTTCTTTTACAGAAGATACCATGGAAATCGATTATGTTAAAGTATATAAATAGTAAGTTAAGTACACTAATTTTAATCAATAAGACTTATAAATTTATAAAGGTCAGAAATTTTTTCTGGCCTTTTTTTAATGAAATTTAAGTAGAATAGTTCATTTTGTTAATGTCTAAATAATATAATCCAATTCTAGCATATAATTAATATGTTAAATTTTTGACAACTATTTTTTTGATCTAAGTCTTATAAAAGTTGTCATATTAATTTTTTACAACATAATTTTATAAAACATTTATTAATCACCCATACAACACCCCAACAAACTCATAGATTTTATTTTTTTATTTTAAAAAAAAAAACAATCTATATCTAATCATTACCAACTAACAAGGTGTTTTTTTTATAATGTATGCTTTTTGTAGCGGTGTATTTTGTTGTTTTATCATTATTTAAATATTAATTTTATCATATTCAAATTTTATTAAACTAATTCTTGCCTATTGCTATTATAACTATACTAAGAATTAAATTTAGTATCAATAAACAACATATATTATGAAAAAAAAATTATTGAGGTTAGCTCTATTATTGTTTACAACCTCTTTTTGTGCTCAAACAAATAAAATTGAAGTAGCAAAAGATGTTAGAGGTTTTAAACTAGTG
>Ga0209137_1002878_pt1 | contig 14780 bp, 9 predicted proteins | sample SaaInl5LU_22_DNA_FD_184642 | JGI IMG/M metagenome (GOLD analysis project Ga0209137, IMG submission 184642) | Marine microbial communities from expanding oxygen minimum zones in the Saanich Inlet - ESP_105LU_22_DNA (SPAdes) (version 2) | ecosystem: Environmental > Aquatic > Marine > Intertidal... | reverse complement strand
AATTGAAAAAGGTTCCTATATTTGCACCCGCATAACCGCAAGGAGAAATGGCAGAGTGGTCGAATGCGGCAGTCTTGAAAACTGTTGAGGGTCACACCTCCGGGGGTTCGAATCCCTCTTTCTCCGCAAAAGAAAACCCACAACAAAGTTGTGGGTTTTTTTATACCAAAAAGTGTCAAGAACTTACTCTTGTAAATGGTTGGGGATAAAAAAACCAAAAAATAGCTGATTGTAATTTTTATAATAAATAAAATTTTTAAAAGTCTTTAAAACAATTGTTGCAAGTGAACTCTCAATTTAATTTCATAATTAATATGTAATATATAACCATCCAGAAAGTGGTTTTTCACCATTATTAGGATTTACAATATAATAATATGGTGCTGATGGAAGTAAATTTCCTGAATTTTTATCAGTGCCTCTCCAATCATTTTTATACATAACTCTTGAGAAAACTTTTTGTCCATTTTTATTGTAAACAGTGACTCTTGTGCTAGGGTATCTTTCAATATTAATTATTTTCCAAGTACTTTCCAATCCACCGCTACCAGGAGTGAGTAAACCAGATACAAACAATTTATTATCATCAAAACTATCATTATTATCATCTAGATCTTCATTGTCACCAACTCCATCATTATCAGCATCATAACATTCATTTGGATTTAAAGGAAACTCATCTATATTATCTAGACAATTATCATTATCGTCGTCAACATCAAAATTATTTCCAAGCCCATCTCCATCTGAATCTATCCATTCTTTTGGATTGTCTGGAAAAGAATCATTCCCATTTAAAAAACCGTCCCCATCCCTATCTGGATCAATACAATCTGGAATAAGATCAATATCCTGATCAGTTGGTTTATTGAACTTGTCTAATGGGTCTGAACTACATGCTAACTCATCTAAGTCTGTGTAGTTATCATTGTCATCGTCCGTATCTGCGTTATTTCCTATACCATCTCGGTCTGTATCTGTCCATTCAGAGGGATTTAAGGGAAAAGCATCTGAAGTGTCATTCACTCCGTCGTTGTCGTCGTCTTCATCTAAACAGTCTGGTAAGTTATCTTTGTCCGAATCGTCAGATGCATTATTAACATCTAATGGATCAGAGCCACAAGCTAGCTCATCTTTATCCAATTGACCGTCCCCATCGTCATCTAAATCTGAATTATTTCCTATACCATCAGCATCTAAATCTAACCACTCTGAAACATCTAAAGGAAAGGCATCCTCATCATCCTGATAGCCGTCATTGTCGTCATCTAAATCTAAACAGTCAGGCGTAAAATCTTGATCTGTATCTGTAGGATTAATGGAAGAGTCCAATGGGTCTGAGTTACAATCTGTTTCGCTTGAATCACTATATCCATCATTATCATCGTCAGTGTCAATACAATTTGGAATACCGTCTGAGTCTGAATCCAAAGGCAGGCTAGTTGCATCTAAAGAATCCGTACCACAAGTCAGTTCTGCTTCATCACTAAATCCATCATTATCGTCATCTGTATCACATGAATCACCAATGCTATCCCCATCCGTGTCTAATTGGTTTGGATTGAAAATCAAAAAACAATTATCCGAATCGTTTAAGATACCGTCATTGTCAATATCAGTGTCAGAATTATCTCCTTGACCATCTCCATCTGAGTCCTTATACTCATCATAATCTGTTGGGAAATCGTCCTCTATATCAGGCACACCATCTCCGTCATCATCTACGTCGCATGCATCTCCAATTCCATCTCCATCAGTATCTAATTGATTACTATTTTGAACACTAATACAATTATCACAAATATCTCCAATAGTATCAGAGTCTGTATCTAATTGGTCTGAATTAGAGGTTGATGGGCAGTTGTCTAAGTTATTTGCTATTCCATCCAAATCATCATCTGTTGAAATGATAACTTGAATTGAAACCCTATCACTCTCACAATTATTCATAATTTTTGAAACATAAATTAATTGAGAACTATTAATCAAGCTTGACAAACTCAACTCATCAGAACCAAATGCACTTGAATAAAAAATAAGATTATTTGAATTTGAAACTAATTGATCTACTCTGGTGGATGAGTTAAAGTATTGTATTGAATCTACCAGCGGTGGGCTTGTATTTTCTATAGGCGTATATATTAAATTATCATATCTATTTGTACTATAACCACCTATAGAAACTTGACCTTCTGTCTTATTTAAAGCTCCAAAATTATTTATATCTGCCATTAAAACAGTATCTAACCACACTTTTATATTAGTTGAAGAAACATACACCTTAACATTGTACCAATTAGGGTATGAAACTGGCATTGTTGTAATTCTCCCACTGGCATCTACACCATCACCTGCAACTGTTACTCCATTAATAAATAATTTCCACCCTTCGTCGTCAGTATTATTTGGTCGTAAATCTAATGCTATAGTATTATCTAACAACTTTATTCCTTGGTTTGCAGATCCTGTAACTGCTTTAGCTTTAATTTCATATGTACCCAATCCAAAAGTTTTATTGGATATCACAGTAGCTGGACGTACAATTTGAATAGAACAGCCTTCATAATCAGTAACAAAAGAAACATTACCAGGACTTTCTGCTACGAAATCATTAAGGGTACATGAATTAAAGTCATAAGTTGTTACGCATTTGTAACTAGAAGATGTATTGTCTATAGTAAAGGTAATACTGTCTGTACCTGAATAAACATTCCCAGCTATGTCGGTCCCAGATACTGTAGCAGTAACTGTACCATCATTTCCAGCAGGTACATTCCACACATACGTCCATGTGGCACTTGATACAGCTGTCATAGCTACATTAGTTACCAGACTTCCAATGCTAATACTTGGTGCCGTAGCCATATTCTCATTAAACGTTGCCGTTAGGGTTACATTGTCTGTATTATTTACAATATTATCAGAATCTGTATGGGTTAGAATTACCGTTGGAGATGTATTGTCTATGGTAAAGGTAATACTGTCTGAACCTGAATAAACATTCCCAGCCATATCTGTCCCAGATACTGTAGCAGTAACTGTACCATCATTTCCAGCAGGTACATTCCACACATACGTCCATGTGGCACTTGATACAGCTGTCATAGATACATTAGTTACCAGACTTCCAATACTAATACTTGGCGCCGTAGCCATATTCTCGTTAAACGTTGCCGTTAGGGTTACATTGTCTGTATTATTTATAATATTATCTGAATCTGTATCTGTTAGAATTACCGTTGGAGATGTATTGTCTATGGTAAAGGTAATACTGTCTGTACCTGAGTAGGCATTCCCAGCTATGTCGGTCCCAGATACTGTAGCGGTAATGGCCCCATTATTTCCAGCAGGTACATTCCACACATACGTCCATGTGGCACTTGATACAGCTGTCATAGATACATTAGTTACCAGACTTCCAATACTAATACTTGGTGCCGTAGCCATATTCTCGTTAAACGTTGCCGTTAGGGTTACATTGTCTGTATTATTTATAATATTATCTGAATCTGTATGGGTTAGAATTACCGTTGGAGATGTATTGTCTATGGTAAAGGTAATACTGTCTGAACCTGAATAAACATTCCCAGCCATATCTGTCCCAGATACTGTAGCAGTAACTGTACCATCATTTCCAGCAGGTACATTCCACACATACGTCCATGTGGTACTTGATACAGCTGTCATAGATACATTAGTCACCAGACTTCCAATACTTATACTTGGCGCCGTAGCCATATTCTCGTTAAACGTTGCCGTTAGGGTTACATTGTCTGTATTATTTACAATATTATCTGAATCTGTATCTGTTAGAATTACCGTTGGGGATGTATTGTCATCACTACTGAAAGAACCTACAAAGATTCCTCTTCCATATGTAGAAGCTACTACCCTATTATTATATTCTGAAGTCCCCCTAAACTCAAAATCATTAACACTTACATCTGTCATGCCATTATTTGATTGTTCCCAATTAGGTGAAGAATCATTAAAATTATCTGTCTGCCAAACTCCTAGATCTGTACCTATAATCACTTCATTTGGGTTAAAAGGATTATACTGAATAGCTAAAACAGGTATGTCTGGTAGGTCTCCATCTTTTTGCAACCATGTGCTACCTCCGTCTGAAGTGAAATAAATATTATTAATTCCGTAATTATAATAGGTAGCATATATTTCATTTTCAGAAGACCCAAAAGATAAATCAGAAACACTTCCAATAACATCTGCACCATTTCTTAAAATATTAAAAGTAGGTGTTGTGTCTGCATTTAAAAATTTTTGTATTTCTCCATTTTCAAAACCTATTAATAAAGTAGTTGAATTAGAAGTATGGGGTGAAACATGAAAACTTGTTGGAGAAGATGGAAGATTCGTGATATAATCATCATAGGGATTAGATGTATCTAAATCAAAAAATCTTCTCATCTTATACTCATAAGCACTTGAGGTTGAATTATATTTTGTTGCATTTACATATAAGATATCAAGATTTGAATCTAAAGCGCCCGGATTAATAAAGTCTCCCTCCGAATCATCAGAATAATCAGAATCGGAAAAACTAGAAGGATAAATAGAGGTGTTGTCTAATAAATTGTAAACATGAACAGCATCATTATAGGTATAATTGGATATGACATATTTAGTGTCCACCTGATCGATATAAGTAAAACCACCATCTCCTCCCCAGAATTCAGAGAAATCTGTTAAGCTATTAAATAATTTGTCTTCTGTTTTTAAAGTACCATTGTCTTGTGTACCTCCCATGATAATATCTACTTCAAAATCAATTGGACTTTGAGCAATTTTATAAAATTGTGTAGTAACGTAGTCTTCCTCTTGAAATTTAAATGTGTCATTATTCATAGCAGTTGAAAAAGAAGAGGCATAGTAAACACCACCATCATTTACAACAATTCCTTTATCTGAATCTCCTGGTTTAAAATAAATACCATGTTGGTCTGCATGAACTAGTGAAACATTCAAAAGATTTTGACTAGGATTATTAGACCACTTACTGATTTGAGACCAAGTAACTCCACCATCCTCAGATCTGTGAAGATTAATTCCACCTAAATAAACTATATCACCATTGGTTGGATCCACCTCTACTTCCAAATCATAAAAAGATTGAAGTCTTGTAAAATCATAAGTAGGAATGCCATTATCTACATCTGCAGGTTCATTAAGTTTAGTTAAACTAGCAAAAGCATCTGTAGTCTTGTATAATTCAGCTTGATTAGGGCTCCCAGCACTCATTAAAACATAAAATGTTTCTGAATTAGTTGAACTAGGTGTAAATTCTACTCTTTGTATTGAATTTGAAGCTATTGAAGGGTAAGTAGGCGAAATTCTATTAAAATTTACACCATCTGTAGAACCATAAAATGCGCCCCCAGGGTCTGAATAAATATTTCTAGTTGTACTTACCCAAATTTTATTATTTAAATCTACTTCAATATCATTTAAATCATCTTTTCGTGAAGCTCCATTAGATGGCAATGCTATTTTGGTCCAATTCTCGCCATTATCATTGGAAACATATAACCCGCTTTTATTTAAGTCATAAAACTCAGTTTTTTCTCCATCTCCACTGGAGCCTTGTCCGACTGTGGCAAAAACATACTCAATGTTATTGTTTCTCCATAATTGTAAGTCATTTACAAAGTATCCGTTTTCCACAATTATTTGACTATCGCCATTTGGTGATACTACCACCTCATCATAATCATTACCGAAAATTTTTGTCCAGTTTAACCCACCATCTATAGATTTATAAATACCATTTCCCATGGCTGAATTTTCAGTGTAAGACTCACCTGTCCCAGCATACATTATTGTGGGAGTAATTGTACTTTGAACTATCACTGAAACAGCTAAATTTCCAGGAACTCCTGTAACTTGAGTCCAAGGAGAATTTGAAGTGGCATCTATGTCATCATTAACCCATAAACCACCACTAACTCCACCAGCAATTACTCTATCGCCTTCAGTATCTGCAGTGTCAAATAATGCTCCTCTTGTCCTCCCTCCTACATTATTTGGACCAATACTAATCCAATCATTAGATATCTCACCAATACCCACATTTTCTCCAGGAGCCTTTCCACTCAATTGAAGCTTATTTTTATTATCTCTATTTAAACGTAAATAAATTAAAGAATCCTGTAACTTAATCTTTTTGGAAGTCGTTGGATAACCCAATACAGGGTTCATTGTTAATTCATAAAATCTTTCAAAATAAGCATTAGGTGGGAGACCTAGAGATTTCCGATCTTTTCTAGACAACCCTCTTGTTTTCTTAAACTTACTATTTTTAAGATAATAGGCATGTAATTCTCTAGGGGATAAAGAGTCTTTAGAAGATTCTACAAAATTTAGTTCACTATTTTTCTTAATTAAAAACAGATCATTATCAGATAGTAATGAAAAAACTATAATTAAAGTAGCTGCTATAATTATGGTTCTATTATTCCATTTAAATTGAATCATTTTCTAAAATTTTAAATTGTCCATATTTATGATTTAAATAATTTTCATAAATAATTTTTCCACTTTTATAAATTGCTTTATAATACAATCTCCCCTTTTCGTCATAATACAACCAAACACCTTCATTTAAACTGTTTTTTTTAAATCCAGATGTTTTTAGAATTCCATTTTCATAGAAAACTTTAAAGGACTTCATTAAAGAATCATTTTTTTTCAAAAATTGATTGGAATTTTGTGAATAACACAAACAAGCATTAAATATTAAAAAAAGTGTCAGAGATTTCATTTAAAAAAATTGATTAAACTAACCTATTGAAAATATTAATTAAAATGGATCATTAATATTTGTAAAATACTATTATTATAATGATAGTATTATTTAGGTTTAATTAAGGTCCCAGTTTAACTGAAATTGTTAGATTTAAATTAAAATATAATTAATTGAGAATCCCAAATTTACATTTAATTGTCTTTTGTATGTTTTTAACTTGCATTAGCACTGCTCAAGAATTAAAACTTCATCATCATTCTATTGGTTCCTCTAGCGGTTCTGCTGTTATATCTTCTAATGTATTTATTTCAAATTCATTGGGTCAGTTTTCGATTTCAGGAAGCCAAAAAAATGGAAATAGTATTTTTTTACAAGGTTTTCAGCAATTTATAAGTTCGTTTAATCCCAAAATTAATAGTGAAGAAGAGACTCCAGATATTCTTCTTTATCCAAATCCCTTTATTTCTAGAATTCAAATAATACTTCCAGAAATTTTATCAAATTTTAAAATTGCTATAAGTAATTCTTCCGGTACAAATGTCTTTACAAAAGAAATAAACACTCCAACAAAGACATTTGAAATTACACCTAGATACTTACCAACGGGTTCTTATGTATTGTCTATAAATACAGGGAATGTTAATTATCAAAAAATTATTTTAAAAAGATGAAAATATATTCTTTTATACTGCTATTACTCACATTTAATTTATCTAACTCACAAAGCTTAGATTTTGAAAGTGGTATTTCTATATCAAAATTTAAGTTTATAAATTCAGAAGGAAGTTCGCTTGAAATGAATCCATCAGATCCTGGAGGTTATTTCAAAATAGGGGGAAACTCACCTATTAAATTTGGATCCATTCGCTATGGAATTTCAATGATAAATTTTAACAATAGAACAATTATAGATCAATCTCCTGTAATTTACAAAACCAGCTATTTAGGCGCTTTTGCTGGTTGGGGAAACACTTTTAATCACGGAATGGAAATTTCTTTACTACTTGGATTAAAAACTATTATAGATGGTACCCAAGAAATGAATGACGCTTTATATATGTTAAAAGAAAACGAGGAGTTTAATGGATTTTGGCTTGCTCCTTCCATTTTTTTAAGAAAAACGTTACTTGACACAGACTCATTCAAAGCATCTCTGTCTTATGGGTTAACCAAAACATTTAAAGCAAATTATTCTACAATTCAAAAATTAAGTTTTTTCTCTCACATTATATCCGTGAATTTTCAGTTCAAAAAAAATATAGTAGCACAAGATGAAATATAAAGTACTCTCCCTTATACTCTTAGTAACTACCTTATCTTTTGGTCAAACAAAAAGAAATGGTATCAGTTACCAAGCAATGATTTTAAACACAAAATCAACTGAATTACCTGGCGTAGACCTTAGCAATAATCCATTAGCAAATACAAATGTTTGTTTAAAATTTGAAATTATTGACCATACCAATGCAATAGAATATTCAGAAGAATTAAAAACTAGCACAGATCCATTTGGAATGGTAAATGTTGTTATTGGTACCGGTGTACCAACAGGGTTTAATAATTTTGAAAATATAAATTGGTCTGCTGAATCAAAAGAAATTAAGGTATATGCAGACATATCAGGCAATTGCCTATCGTTTAAATTAATAGGCACACAAGCACTTACCTCTGTTCCATTTGCCCTTTATTCGCCTGCTTCTGATATTCCTGGCCCTCAAGGAGATTCTGCATATAAAGTTTGGTTAGAAGAAGGAAATGAAGGCGACAAACAAGCATTTTTTAATTCCCTTGAAGGTGCTCAAGGAAAATCTGCTTTCAATGTTTGGCAAGACCAAGGTAATGAGGGAGATGAACAAACTTTCTTAAACTCCATAAAAGGCCCTCAAGGAGATTCTGCTTATAAAGTATGGTTAGTTCAAGGGAATGAGGGAACAGAAGAAGATTTTATTAACTCTTTAAGAGGTCCTAGGGGGCCATCTGGTAGTGGAGATTCTGCTTATGAAATTTGGTTGTCACTAGGAAACGAAGGAACAGAACAAGATTTTATTAATTCACTCAAAGGTGCAAATGGAGCAGATGGAACCGGTGGTGGTGCTTTATTAGACCTACCAGATGGAGAGGTAGATGGAGATATACTTCAGTGGGTGTGGAATACTGATAAATGGGTTTATGTCATTGTAAAACCAGACGACTCAGGAATTATCCTAACCTCAGGAGCTGGTTCCAGAAACCAAACTGTATGTGAATTAAAGCCTATTAATACTATTACCTATGCATTTACAGGAACCGTTAGTAATGTGGTAGTAACTGGCTTACCTACAGGTGTTTCTTACCAGGTAGCTGATAATATTTTAAATATTTCAGGTACCCCTTCCATTGATGTGGGAGAGCAGTCTACCTATCAATATGTAATTTCTTTATCTAATGGGACTAAGACTATTAATGCAACTGGGAATATTATTATTAACCCTCAAGCCACAATCTCATTAAAAACAGGAGATTTAACCCAATCTTCTTGTTTGGGTCAACCCATTAATCCCATAGAGTTTTCTATAGACAATCCTTCTCCAAATGTAGAAGCCACAGGATTACCAGATGGTATTACAGCAGTGGTGACTGGAGATATAGTGACACTTCAAGGAACACCGAGTGTGGGAATTACAAACGGGTCTGTATTTAACTATACGCTGAGCACTCAATCTACCTCTTGTGACGTAGCCCAGATTTCAGGTTCCATGAGTTTTGCAGACTGCACCAATTGTATACCCCTGGGAAGTGCTGGAAGTGATGCAACTATTTGTAATGGAGACACCTATACCTTAACAGGTTCTGCAAGTAATTATACAGACATTCTATGGACTACTTCAGGAACCGGAACGTTTAACAATCCTAATACTACCAATCCCATATATACCCCAACAATTGCAGATTTTAATTCAGGAGGCGTTACTTTGAGTTTAACCATTAGCAATACATCTTGTACTACAAGCCAAACAATTGTAGACAGCATGGCGTTAGACATTACAAATTGTAGTTCTATAACCTTAGAATTACAAAATAATGATGAAGCCTATTTATTTGCTTATGACCTTACTTTTGGTGCAAAAGTAGTCACTGATAATATGCAAAAAGTAGCCAATGTTGGTTTATGCTATAATACCACAGGAGGGCCCACAGTAAATGACAGTAAAGTAAGTCAGAACTATATAAATTCTGGTTTTTGGATTTCAGATGAAAAAACCTTTACTATGAATTTAAGTGGAGTACCCGTTTCTAAAATCTACGTCAGGGCCTTCGCAACGTCTATAGGAGGAGATGTATTTTATGGAGACCAAATAGAGGTAGATAATTATGACCCTAATAGAAACCAAATATATAATTTCACCGAGACTTCAGGAGATTTTAGTCCCAACAATTATACCATAAACACCTCTTCGGACATTCACTTTGTAAATATAACTACCTTAAATAAAATTAATTGGGATTATGGTTCCTCCGTGCCTAATTACAGCAATATTTTAGCGGTGAATTTTCCCAATTTAGAAAAAGTTAATAGGAATATTAGAGTCATAAATGAAAAATCTCTGGTAGCGTTTAACGCACCAAAATTAAAAGAAGTGGGCTATGGAATTCAATTTAATGCTACTTCCTTGAAAGATATTTATTTACCGGAATTAGTGCTGATTAACCAATCAAATAAAAATAATGGTGATTACTATAGTACGGATTCTGATGATAGTAATTTTATTTTAAATAATAGCTTACTCGAAAACATTAATTTATCTAAATTAGAAAATTATGCATATTTATTTGAAATACAGAACAATCCTAAAATTACGCGTTTAAACTTTTCAAGTATACAAAACTCAGTAGGAAGAAGTAATCATAAAAATTTATTACGTATATTAAACAATGATCTATTAGATGAAATTATTTTTGGCAGTACAGATCTTGAGTTCAGGGTGAGAATATATAATAATCCTGCTTTAACCAGTATTGAATTTCCAAATGCAGGGGTAATGACCAATAGCGGCATTGAAATATACAACAATGCCATTTTAACTTCTATTCAAATACCCAATGCAACAGAAATAACTACCTTATCTATTTATAGTAACCCTGAGCTTCAAAACCTGAGTTTTCCCGCTATAGAAAAGGTTCACTCAAATTTACTAATTAACAATAATGACAAACTCACTAGCCTAAGTGCTCCATCTTTACTTCTTACTGGAACCAATCAATACCTAAAAAATTCTTTTAAAATTGACGGGAATGCCTTATTGGATAATCTGGACTTCACAAATTTAGAAAAGGTTTATGGAAACCTACAAGTTACCAATAATGCCCAATTAAATTTAAATGAGTTCAATTGCCCCATTTTTATCTATGAAAACGACGGTTTTGATTGTTCTTTTGGAACCCTCACTATTTCTGGAAATCTTGAAAACACTTACTGTTTTCAAGACCCTTCACTACTCACACAAGTGTCAGTTACCACTGCTTCTATTGTAGATCTAACCAGCGTTCAAGCGACTAGTGGAGGAGTAATAACGGCTCCTTCTAACATGATTTCAAGGGGTTGTGTGTGGAGTACCACCCAAACACCTACTTTAGAAGACAATGAAAATTTCTCTCTTAATGGAAATATGAATGGTACTTTTACCTCGTATTTATATGATTTACAACCTGGTACAGTATACTATGTAAGGGCATATGGGGTAGATTGTAATGGCACTCATTATGGAGATATAAAAACGTTTACAACACCACAGTAAATTTATAATATTGCTATAAAGGCTAACTTAAATACATCCTACCAGTGAAGTGCCGCTTTAATGAATTTAGAAAGGATTTAAAAATGCTGTCAATTGCAACAGTGTTTTTTTTAAGTAATAGTTCGTGTGCCCCTCTCTCACCATACTATTTTAAAAGCTTTAAAACATATCCTAAAGGATTAGATAAAAAAGCATTCATAACTTACAATCAAAAGATATCTAATACGCTTTCAAAAGATACTTCATGGACAAAATTTACAAATGTCAAAAATTGGAAAGGAAGCAATAATGAGTCTACTTTCTTTAATTCTACTTATTACCAAATTAAGAACGACTCACTAATTACTAACAGTGCTAAAATACTATCTGATCTAAAGCATGCCTCTTGGGTTTGGCCGCCAATATATGAAGAGTATTATGGTATAAAAGGGACCATTTGGATATCTAAAAAGAAACGAGATTCCATAAAAAAAATTCAACATATTCACTTAGAAAAACTGTATCACAACACCAAGCTAGTGATAGAAGAAAAACAATCTAAATACCTATACCGATATTACAAGAAATTGAACTGATTGCATAATATACTGCTGTCTGTAATTAAACAAATGGGCTATTTTTTAACAAGAAATAAATCATTCATATTTAATACACCAATCAGAAGTATCATAATATGTATATTCTTCTGAAGGGCTTTCCTTATACCTTAAATAGTTAGTGTCTTCATTGTATTGTAATGAAAATACTGTTTTGCCGTCTCTGGAACATTGAAGCTGACAAAAACAGTAGGCTACACCGTCTTGGAGTAATCCCGTACTTAAGTAAGCAAACTGTGAACCTCCGTTAACATTTTCATTAGTAGTAGTTATAAAAGAATTACTACCCCAATTCTTTGTACATAATATACACACCCATGAGTAGTACAAACCAACCAAAAGACTTTTTGAGTTTGTGTCCAGGAATGAATTTAGACAGGTAAATGCCCAAGAAAATTCCCCCAATAGACAACACCGTAAAGCTTCCTAAAAAGACCCAATCAATGGCAATGGTTTGAACGTCTCCAATAAAGCCAAATAAAGATTTAATGGCTATAATCAGTAATGAGGTAGCTACGGCTTTTTTCATAGGCAACTTCGCAAATAGCACCAATGCTGGAATAATGAGGAATCCGCCTCCAGCACCTACTATTCCTGTAAGTACTCCTACTACCCCACCTTCCAACACAATCATTGGATAGTTATATGACACTGGACCTGCCTCCCCTTCCTTATCTTCCTTTTTGTCTCTGATCATGGCAAGGGCTGCTATAAGCATAATGGCTGCAAAAAACACCATAATAGCAATGTTTTTGGTCATGATAAAGTCACCTAACGTAAAGAATGTATCGGGTAAAGCCGGCATTAAATAACGTCTCGTGAGGTAAACTGCAACGAAAGCCGGTGTGGCAAATACCAGCGCTGTTTTAACGTCTACCAAACCCTTTTTAAAATTTTGAAAAGCACCAAATAAGGAAGATGTTCCGACTACAAATAAAGAATAAGCGGTCGCAGTCATGGGGTTAATAGCCAATAAATAAACCAGAATTGGAACGGTTAAAATAGAGCCACCACCCCCTATTAATCCTAGGACTACCCCTATTAATAAAGCACCAAAATATCCGAAAATTTCAAAAAGATCCATATTGTTTAATCAAAGGCTAAAGATACTGGTGCCTGTGGTATTTAAAGGTAACAATTGTTACCAAACTTAATTCGCGCTTAAAAGGCATCATAATTATGACATTAAATAACCTGAAAACCATAGGCGTATGGATCATCTGTTTCATCTATAGAAATGGAATTATAACCATAGACCTTGGCCCAACCTTGGATGCTGGGCACAATAGCTGAAAATTCTCCAAGACTTCCTGTTCCTACTATTTCTCCAATAAATTGCGACCCTATATAGCTTTCGTGAATGAATTTTTCGCCTTCTTTTAAAAGTCCTTTGGCGTGCCATTGGGCCATTCTGGCCGACGTCCCAGTCCCACAAGGCGACCTATCAATGGCTTTGTCTCCATAAAATACTGCATTCCTAGCTGTAGCCTTAGGGTCTATGGTAGTTCCAGCCCATAATACATGACTCAGACCGTGAATATTACTGTCTTGGGGGTGAATGAATCGGTTGGGGTAGTGATCATTGAGCAGACTCCTGAGACTTACGGATAAAGAAATTAGGTCTGAGGCTGTATAGTGTTCTAGTCCTTTGAAATTTTCCTGGGGGTCTACTATAGCGTAAAAATTACCTCCATAAGCGACATCGACCTTTAGGTCTCCTAAAACAGGATGACTCACAGACAGATCTGAGGCGGCCAAATAAGACATGACGTTAGTGAGCTTCACCCAAGCTACCTTATCTCCATTCATTTCATAGTCAATAAGCACCAAACCAGCAGGGGTCTCCAAACGAACTTTTCCAGGTGTTTTTGGGTGAATGAGTCCTTCTTGAATGCCTATAGTAATGCTTCCAATGGTGCCGTGACCGCACATGGGCAGGCATCCGCTGGTTTCAATAAAAAGTATCCCAATGTCATTTTCAGGATCTGAAGGTGGGTAAAAAATACTCCCACTCATCATATCGTGCCCCCTTGGTTCAAACATAAGCCCCTTTCTAATCCAATCGTATTGCTTTAAGAAGTGTTGTCTTTTGTCACTCATGGAGTTCCCTACCAGATGAGGCCCTCCTTTGGCAACTACCCTGACTGGGTTGCCACAAGTATGAGCGTCTATACAAGAAAAAATATGTTCAGACATAGCACTAGTCTTTTGTTAGGGTCCCGTTAATCAGTCTAGTCAAACCTAAGGGATTACTATTTTGTAAGGCTTTGGGCAAAAGCTTGTCTGGCCAATTTTGATAAGACACTGGGCGCAACCAACGGTCCATTGCTTTTACACCCACTGCAGTAAATCTTTCATCGGTGCTGGCCGGGAAAGGACCACCGTGTTGCATGGCTGCACAGACTTCTACCCCTGTAGGCACCCCGTTAAATATGAGTCTACCGACCCTACTTTGTAACGTTATTACTAGATTTTCATTGGTTTCTAAGGCGGTTTCAGATCCGAGAATTGTTCCAGTCAATTGACCTTCTAATCCTTTGATTAGTGTGGTTAACTCATCTACATTTTTGCATTCTACCACCAATGAAAGCGGTCCAAAAACTTCTTGGTGCAACCTTGGATTGGTTTTAAAGGTACTTGCGTTTA
>Ga0209137_1002875_pt1 | contig 14786 bp, 24 predicted proteins | sample SaaInl5LU_22_DNA_FD_184642 | JGI IMG/M metagenome (GOLD analysis project Ga0209137, IMG submission 184642) | Marine microbial communities from expanding oxygen minimum zones in the Saanich Inlet - ESP_105LU_22_DNA (SPAdes) (version 2) | ecosystem: Environmental > Aquatic > Marine > Intertidal... | reverse complement strand
GTTTCCAAAAAATTTACTACTCATATTATTCTCCTTTTTTTAATATAAACAAAAGTGCTATATAAACTATGCTACCAAAAAAGAAAAGCATTAAAATTCTCCATATGATTGGGTCTGTTCCTGTATGTTTTCCTAATCCATGACAAACTCCTCCAATGTATCCGTTATGTGGATATCTTTGTAATTTTTTACTCATCTTTCTTTTTCTCCCACAATTTAACTTTTTCAAGTCTTTTTGTTAATGCTTCAATTATGTCACTATTACCTCCACCCAATTTTGATGATTCGCTATCGATGGTTTCTTGTAATAACTTAATTATTTCCTTTTGTTTCTTTTTACTCATAACTTATTTTAATTTTTGTTGTTTTTCAATTATATTGTAATCTCGATTCATAGGTATACTATTAAATACCACCTTTTTATTTTTTGAAATTAAATTGGGGAATTTATCTTCTATCCATTCATAATATTTTTTAGATTGAGCTTTATACCCATCACCAGTTGGGTGGCCACAATGTGCAGTTTGATAACCAGTATATGCATAATATATTGGATTTCGATAAATACTATTCGATGTGTCTTTAATTTTTACATAATTACTTAAATTATCATTATTTGAATAATCATATATAGTTTTATCTAAAATATCATCATTTACAATTGAGAATAAAAAATCATAACTTTTGGATTTACATATTTCAATAAAACATCTTAGATGAAATAACGATTCTAAAGCCATGTTTTCGGATAAAGAGTCTCCCATTCTATGAATAAAACTTTTAACAAAGTTATTGGGGTTTCCTAATATATCTTCATCAATCAATTCACCAAATTTATTAAGATTATTGAAACCATATGTTCTTGGTTGACCATTTTCATAAAAACTAAATCTATGTGCATATGTCATTTGCCACATGACTAAAACATCATAATTAGATAAATCTGGCCAGTCTATCATCGTATCCATGAAATTTTTTAATTGGTGAGAATTGGATGAACCACCAATTCCACAATTAATATGTAAATCATAGTTTAATAACTTTGCAAGTTGAGTTCCCCATGAACCTTCTAAAAAATTGTCTAACTGACTACCATAATACTTAGAAAATTCAGTATCACTTAAATCATTGACAGACTTACTGCTGGGTAATTGAGTATAATCATAGCACCCAACACCCTCCGTGAATGAGCAGCCAATTGTTATTAGTGCTTTCTTTTTCATATATAAATTATATCTAACAACTCCTTTATAGTAATACAATCTTCGTATCGTTCTAACTCTTCCATTTGAATTAGTAAATTTTCTAATGAACCTTTAGGTATTAATTGTTTGATGGTTCGCTTTCGAATAGTACCACGATTATAACAATCCAAAACCCATCCAAGAGAATTTAATCTAACTTCAGTTAAATCTAAATTCTTTACTTTATCTTTCCAATAGAACTCTTCAGGTGTCATTATAAAAATATTTGCTGTTCAAATTCAGACATATCATTAAATACTACTCCACATTTAAATTCATATGGTAAGGTATCACTATTTAAATGATTAAAGTTATGAACTAATGTAGGTATCATCTCATTATACATATGAGTAAGTTCGGTTATCGATTTTTTATTTAAATCTGAAATTACTTTAAATATCTTATTAATACGAACAATATCATCTTGTTCTAAATCATAGGATTCATCCCACCATTTGTCAAAAGTTTTAAACCCAGCTGTTTTTAATTTAGAAAGCATATGTGAATGGGTTACTAAAATAAAAGGTTGACATGAGTTTATAGGTCTAAATGTTTTTTCTGAAAACATCCTTGTTTCAAAGTTCTTCCAATATAAAGTTTCACTTACAATATGTATAATGCTTTTTAATTGAAGCGAGAACCCACCATCCTTTGAAAATTTCATCTTATCAATGGGTTCATTTAAATATCGTTCCATATGTAACTTTTCAAAATCATTGCGATTACCACCCGAGTTATACGAATAATATATATTATTTTCAATTTCTATATTATCTTGTAAAAAGTTATATATTTTCTGGCGTATTTGTGTTGGGTTATTCATTAATAAGAAAAACTTTTTATCAAATGAACGATTATTTAAAATACTAATATCAATTGCTTTATTTGGATAATTTTTAAACTTAGCCATTGATTTTATTACATCATGATATTTTACTGGAGTATTTGTATCAATTCCAAAATCGGCTGTCCATATTTGTATTGAATCATCTGATAGATTATTCTTGGAAGTATATTCTAAGATACAATCTAAAATATTAGTTTCTTTCAAATTTATGAAAACATAATCTGGTTCTATTGCACCATCTAATATTAACTTAGAACCTGATTTTAAATATATTAAGAATTTATCAAAAAAATCTATTAATTGTGTATTGGTTTTATATGTTGTTTTTAAATAATAACTTACCCAAAAACCACAATTTATTCTAAATGTATTTTTTTTAAAATTATAGTATACCGAACCCTCATCTCCTAAATAATTTGGCTCTATGGTATCATCATATTTATTATTTTTTAAATCCATCATATAGACATTTTGTAAACAATATTCTCCTCACCAGTTATATGTTCAAATATACCAGCAACATTACTACCATATTTTGAATTATCAGCTAAATTCAATGAAAGATTAAAATTATGAAGTATTGATGGTATCATCTGATTATACATATCAGTAAGTTCGGTTATTGATTTCTTATTCAATTCACCAATCAATTTATACAACATTTGTAATCTTAAATTATCATCTTCTTCTAAATCATAGGACTCATCCCACCATTTATCAAAAGTTTTGAAACCCATTTCTTTCAATTTGGATAATGATTTATATGTGGAAAATAAAATAAAAGGCTGACATGAGTTTATTGGTCTAAATATCTTTTCAGTAAATACCATTTTACCTCTACTATGATATGAATAAAAAAATGTTTCAATAACTATATGAATGGGCGATTTCCTAAAATAAGATTCACCTGAACGTGGGAAATCATAATTAATATTTTCTATTTCACTAATTGGTTCCATGTAAACTTTTGGATATTCACTAAGTGTATCTATTGTATTGAAAGAATAATATGCAGTATCTAATACACCAATTTTCTGTAATGTATTATACATATCAATTCGATATTCTTTATCAAGAAGTCTACCAAACATTATTGAAAACTTTTTATTAAATTCTCTATTACTCAAAAAAGTAAAATCACTACTTCTATGTGGGTAATGATTAAATCTAACTTTACCAAATAAAATATTTTTATAAATATCAGAACTTAACTCTCTTATATTTAATGCACCAGTCCAAACTTGGATAGAATCTTTTTCTAAATTATTTTTTTCAATATATTCAACTACCCAATCTAAAAAGTTTAAATTTGTTTCGTCTCGATATACATTAAATATTTCATGTGGAATTGGACTTTCATGTGATAAATCAAATATAAATTTAGCTCCATGCTTTAGTTCTGAAAGTATATTATCAAACCAATTATAAAATTCTGTTTTATTAGAAAATTTAGTATAAATTAGAAAAAAAGAATCACTCATCTCCAATGTTCTAAATATATTATACCTTGAATTAAATATTATTGTTAACATCGTTTAATTATTATATAATTTCATTGAAATATTCATTTAAATCAGCTGTTAAATAATCAGTTGGGATGATTTTTTCTATTATCAAATCAAAGGTTTCTTTTTTTATTTTAGACTTTACATCACTTTTACTATGATAGAATCCATGAAATCTTGGGTAAAAATCTTCCATTTCTATTGGATTATATATTTTTAAAAAATACTTATTATCTTTCCAAAAGTTACTGAAACAATTTATATCTAAGAAATCCTCAACTGGCGATGAAACATCATTTAAAAATATTTTTAAATCATGAATATATGGTTTAATATGAGGATTTTCAAGTATATGATTGCTTACATTCCAATCTTTCGGAGTTTGTAGTTCTTTTAAAAATTTATTTATAATTAAATCATTAAATACATCATCACTATACGATAAAATCTCATCTTCTGTGATTCCTAAAAAACCAAAATATTTTATTATAAGATAGTTGATTCCTGAAATCAATCTTTCTCTTGGGTCTCGCATGATTACATACTTTATATTCTTAAAAATATCAGATGTAATGATTGTTTCATATGGTGTATCACTATGTGAAGTTTGGATTACTTCCCAATTGTAGAGTTTTCCAACTATTTCTAATTTATTAAGAGATTTGTTTGTATTATCATAATGAGATAAATTATCAAAAATACCACCATTAGAAAATTCTATACTAAAAACTTCATCACATAACTCTTTAAAAAAAGCAGTACCAACTTTATTCATAGATACTATGTATTCATTTTTAAATCTAAATACAACAAGTTTATTTCTAATTTCTTCTTTCATATTACCAGCTTATTTCCCAATTTTTAAATTCATCAGCGATACAATCAATCTTGTAATCTTTTCTACCACCTTCTATTTCTTGTATTTTATTCTTGGCAGTGTTTCGGATTCCATTCAATCCGTGAGTTAACATCAATTGGTTTCCTTGGTTATCACCACTACGAGCATTATCCTCATTCACCCAAATGTGTAAGTTCATTTGTGAAAGAACTACTACTGCTCGGATAAATTCTCCATTCAATTCAAAATCACCGTCTTTAATGATTTCGTTGATATCATGTACGATATCTTGAATTTCTTGTGAATATTCTTCCTTATGATTAGGAATCTTTAATTCTTTTATCTGAACTATTGATAATCTATCAATAAGTTCTCCTAATGTGGGTAAGTATTTTCTCATGTTATGAATTTAAGTAGATATCCCAATCCGTTTGGGTTCCCCAATCTATAAAGTTAGTAGCTCTATTTATTTTAAAAATAGTATCACCCAACATCATATTAAAAATGACATGTGATATGTAAATTTCATTATTATGTTTTCTTTCCAAATCTTTAAATGAATCTATAAATTCACGTGAAGTTTTAAATGAATATAAACCACAACAAAAATCAGATGATATTACGTTTTTTTCAACAATGGTAGTAACGATATCATGTTCTGATATTTTAACATATGATTTATTAGATGCATGAATTCTACCACAATCATTCAAGGATACAATAGATATCTCATTCGGGTTTAACTCATCTATCTCAAAATAATCATCACAATCTTTTATATAAATTTCCCCTGATATACTTTCCTCTAATATACACCGATATACAGTTTCACTTGATGAGTTTGTTGGGGTTTTCAATCTTATGATTTTAATATCAATTCCCAATTTAGAAAAATCTTGAGTTAGTTTATCAATTACATTAAATAGATTACAATGAGATTCCAAAACTACCACATATACATTATCAAATTGAGTATATGGTAATCCTTTTATAGAACTACATACCATAGATAAATTAGAATCTTTGGGGTTATCCAATAGGAATTTGGGAATATTAGTTTCAAATCTCGAGCTACTACCCGCACATGGTAATATTAAATTTTTCTTGTCTCCCATAACATTTTAATTTTTGTTTGTATAAAATTTTTTAATGATATATCATGTGTATATGGTAATATACGAATTAAATTTATTATTTGTAAAATATGATATTCATGTATATCATAAGTATCAAGAATCCATCTATCTATATAGTTTAATGATATTTTAGATTTCATTAAATCAGCTTTTTTTATATCAATCATATTAAAAGACCAATGCAAGTGAGTATCCTGTCTTAACTTAATTAAATCCATAGAAGGTGATTCTATATATGAATCTAAGAAGTCAATTAAATAAACATCATCTTCCTTAAATATCATATTAGATAAAGTCATATCACCATGACATTTACCTGTGTATAAATTTATATACTCATTACCCTCAAATATATAGCAATATTCATTATAATAATCTATACTATTTAACTTATTAACAAATATATTAGTAGGTACTTTAACAGTATCAAGTATAGTTTCAGTAAAGTATCCTTCCAACTTTGAAATAAATTTATCTAAATCATTTTTTGAAGATAAGTTAAGAAATTCAAAAAAAGAATATCCATTTATAAAATCCATCGTATATGCAATATTTGGATTTAATTCAGGATATACACCATGTATGTTAGGGGTCTTAAACCATTTACTATTAAATTGTTGATGTTTTTTAATAGATTTTAGTAATCTTATATTATCAGATTCCTTAACAACTATATTAACATTTCCATCACATCTTATACTGATGTTTGAGTCACTATGTCCTTTTACTTTAAAATCCATGAGTAATCCTTTATATTATCAGTAATCTGTAATCTTACCCAATCATTACCACGATGGGGTATTGTACAATTTTTCCTAAATTCAATATTTTTTGGGAGTTGGGGTAAATCCGATTCTCTAATATGAAACCAATTGGATTCGGATGGTATAAATTGAATCCCCATTTTATATAAAGATATTAACAACTTACCTCTGACATCTTTTACATCTTGTATATATTTATCAGTCAATTCTTTGTTTGCACATAATAACTTTACCCATTTTAAAGTTGGTCCAGATATTTCATACATATCTCTATATTGATTCATTTTTTTAATATTTTCTTCTTGAGAAAAAATAGTACCAAATCTTACCCCAGCAGAACCATATGCTTTAGATAGAGTACGTGTAACATATAAGTTAGAGTATGTTTTAATTAAATCAATACAGCTTTCTTGGTTAGAAAATTCAATATACGCCTCATCAATTAGAGTAGGCACTCCTTTGTCTAAAATTCGTATAATATCATCTCGTTGAATAACATCTCCGATTGGAGATGATGGATTGGAGATAACTACAATCGAGTTAGAGTTTATACTTTTGATAAACGTTTCAATTGGGAATTTAATAATGTTATAATCAATTGTTTTTATCTTGGTACCAAACATCTGACCATATATTCCATACATAGGAAACGTAGGATTGGTTATTACCAAATTACGATTACCCTTAAACCAATGTGGCCTGGTATTTGCTTCAAAGAAATATTTAATACATCTATCCGAACCAAACCCCATTAAGAAATTACCATTCCCATAGAAATTAGATACATATGAAATAAGTTCATCTGTGTTTGGATAAAACTTTATATCTCCTTCAGTTAAAGATTTTTTATACTCCGTGAAAAGTTTACCCCATTTGGTGTTTCGTTCTGAAGAATGTAGTCTTAACTTATTATGTGGAACCGATTTGTTAAACTTTCTTTCTATCATGAGTTTTGTATTTCCTCTAAGATTGGTACCAATTCTTTGTAAGAACAATTCTTACAATGGGAAGTTGGGTTATTACTACCACACCCCATTTTAACATTTTGGAATTCTTCGGAAGAACGAATATCTTCTAAATCAGTTTTAAATAAATTACCAAAAGGAGTAGCTGCGGTATTCATACAACACATTTTTACATTTCCCTCAACGGTAGTGTATAATCCTTCTTGTACCCAAAAACAATCTTCAAAATCCCATTGAGATTTTCCCTTTACATTAGAACCCCATGATTTTAAATACTGCAGTTGTTCTTTTGTATACCCACCTGGTAGTGATTTATCTTCACTCCAATCTTGAGCTATGTTTAGACGAAGTTCACCTAAATTATTATCAATTCGTAACTTATCAATTTCTTCAATATCAGATACGTTCTGTGGGTTTACTACATAGTTTACCACCACATCACAGTTATATCGTGGTACTTCTTTAAATTCCTCTAAAAAGGTAAGTAGTTTATTCCACTTAGCAGGTGGTCTATCTCTTTCATAGTTTTCACGAGCACCATCAATACTGAAATATAGAACATCAATGTATTTTAAAGATTCTTTAAACCAATCAGTAATAGTATATTGACAATTGGTAGCCACTATTAGTTTAGCAGTTGGGAATATTTCTTTAAATGATTTACAAATTTCATCAAATTGAGGATGCAACATGGGTTCACCCATACCCATTAACTTAGCTTCTTTTATTGGGTGGTGTTTTATGTTATCCAATAGTATCTTAAATTTAGATACTGGCATATGTTGAAGTTTACCAATAACCTCGTTTCGGTTACAGAAGGAACACTCCAAATTACAATAATTTGTAGTTTCTAAATAAGCATATGTTATTGGGTTATTCATTCAGTAAGTTATATAAATTGGTAAGGGTATATTCAATACTCTTACATTCAAATAATAGGTTTCTATTATACTCAAAGGCATCTCTATTATCAGATATTATTTGTATTAAAGTCTCCTTGGGTGTATTGTAAATTCTGTCAATAGTATTAATAGAATGAACCAATCTCTCAATATCATCATCCATAATATCTAAGTCATAACCATTGCTGAAAAAATCATATGATTTATAACCCCAACGTTGCAACTCAGATTTAGTATTAGGATTGCCATGAAATATTAGCGGATGATAATACATCATAGGATTGAATGTGGATGAATTTATAAACACCTGAGTGCTCCTATTTGGTATTGATGTAGATACCCATGAACATAAAGAATTATAATATATATCATGTGGTATAGTTTCGTTAGAATATATCACATTTTTATCTACTGGTAGTAATTTCTCATATTCACTAGCAACATAAGGTAATTTCAATTGTAAACTTAAAATATCAGTTTCATTGTATTCAAAATATTGTTCTATACCAAATCCAAGTTTTTTAGAAATTTCTTTGGCTTTGTCTAACATTTTCAAAAACACATTATCATCATAAAACTTATTTTGTTCTATTATAGTATTGGATTCGTTTTGAGATTTATATAAATAATACAACATAATATCTCTACTATAATGTTGAGTTCGACTTACCCTAAGTACTTTATTTTGTGTGGTAGTTATATTTTTTAAATGGTCATCAAACGTATAATCAAAATTAACATAACCCTTAGTATGTACAAATGTATTTCGTTCATACATGTTTGAAAAAATAGTACCTAAATTCTTATTTTTATTTTTATAGTAAATTTCCTCCTGGAAATCACCCAATGAATTACTTGATAGTATTATTATACTATTTTTTGGTAAATCATATTCGCTAAAAACAGTATCAAACATCTCATAATAACTCCGATGGGTTCCATTTGGCTGAAATTCATTTGTTGAAAAACTATCGGCTTCAAATCCAAAATATAATACTAATTTTATTTTTCCATTTTTTAAACCATACAATACCCGTTTATCTAATAATAGTTTTCTGAAATAATGTTTTATCATGTCATCAAAAGAATGTTCACCTGGATGTAATTCCATTTGAAGTATTGTTGGCTTATCTTGTAAAATAGCATTATCAAAATCCATATAATTACAATTACCAAAATCTTTAAGTAATTTTATAAACTTAGTATTATGATATGTTTTATTTGTATTTTTTATTTCATATGATTCATTTTTTAATAAATCAGATATATAGAAATTTTCTTTGGCAATTAAAAAATCAGTACCATCGAGTGCAATGTATCTAAATTCCTTTTTATATGCCGAAAATATAAAATTATCTAATAAATATTTTACATTATCTAAATACATTATATTGTAGTAACCCCTCTTTTTTGTACAACCAAAGTTGCGTTTTTGTTTGCAAGTTCTATGGAATAATCTATATCAGTAGTTCGAACATATTCATACGAGAATGATGCCATCCATGTATCCCCCGCTCCACTTAAATCTCTTACCTCAACTGAATTATCTACTGAGTAAGATTTTCCGTTATACATACACCCACGTTCTGACATGGTAACGATGAGGGTATCTTTCCAATCTTCATACTCTGCTCCGTATCGTTGACATCTTTCCCATTCTACCTCATTCATCTTAACAAAAGTATATCCTTTGAAATTATTCAAATCAATAACTTTTTTGGTATCGATAAAAGAAAGTTTAGAACGTAATCCAATTTCATTAATATCATTATTAGTAAGGAATCCCTTATCATAATCAGCCACTACAACTGCATCATAAGAATCAAAATCTACTTTTTTGATATCAAATGAATTGGTAACTGAATCGTTAGAATCCACTCGGAGTAACATCTGATTGGATTTATATTCTACGTATCGTGTCTTGGTAATTTGTTCGTGGTTGGTAACTAACTCTACCTTTTCTACTCCAAGTTTTCGGAGATTGGCTACCACGTTTCCAGCCATCCCATCATTGGTAATAGTTTTTGATGGTTCAAAAACAGGTATAGGTGCTTCTGGGTTTAACCGCTCACACCTACCATAGATGAATACATCTGTACAACTATCTCCTATAACTAAAATCTTCATTATGTAACCTTTCTTGTACTTTCTTTATTTTACTACACATTTCGTATTCTTCTTCATCAATTGCCCATCCCATGATTTTAGAAAGAGTATCTTCTATACCATCTTTCTTTACCACAAAATCGTATGCCTTGGGGTTACCTCTAAGAAGAAACTCTATTCGGGCAGCTGTCATTTCATCTTCATCAGAATCTAATAATTCTTGTACAACCTTAAAAAGAACGGGCATAAGGATATGTTTACCAACTCCTTGTGTCCATTCTTGTACATCAGTTTCTCCTATATGTGCCGTGAATACTTTTTTATCCATTTATAGTTCTACCTCAAGTATTACCGAAGCCAAGTTTTCTTGACCACTTGCTTCTGATTCAATAGATTTAATTTTAAAATCAGTTCCCATGTATTGGATTTTACCACCTACATTTAAACAAGGTCCTCCTTCGAAATCATACATCATTTGAGTTCCATCTTGGCTAGCGGAAGTTCTTGAAAATAACGATTCCCCCATTATTCGGATATGAGTTGCATCAATTTTAGTATACACTCTATCGTTACCATATCTATTTGGTATTATTTCCATAACTTATTTTCTTAGTTCTTTTACTTTTCGATTGAAGTAAAGTTCTACAATTACTTTGTTTTTATTACCATATTGTTTAAAGTATAAATCAATGTAACGTTTCGTTGCATCTATATGTAATATAGATGTCATTGATTCGATTACTGATATTAACTTTTTCACGAGATGTACCTCCGTTATTGTCATAACTATATATATTTAAATTAGAAAAATAAATTAATTTTATCCAAATCATAATTAGTAGGTCGATATATATTCAACTTATTACCTACAATTAAATTTCTATCAATTAACTCATTATAAACACAACCACCAATGAAGTTATTCATTATAATTCCATTATGACCGTCAAAAAATATTCCATTGGTTTCGGTTGCAATACTTGTATCCAAATTCATAGATAAGGGGTTTCCCTCATTACCTACATATTGATAAAAATCAATTTGGTTTTTATCAAAATTAAGTAAATCACCATGTATTCTATTATCATCCCATGGCTCAGATGATGTTAAAAAATTAACACCTGCTGTTTTTAAAAATGATAAAAATGATATCTGATTCATTCTCATCAAATCCAATTGATTATCAAAGTTTATTGTTTTTTCTATAATTTCTTTAAAAAAATCTGTGTTTTTGTAAATATTTGGATTTTCATCAAAAAAATACTCGTTTGCTACTCCATGTAATTCAGGTATACCACCGGGACCTCCATTTGGAAATGCATAGTTAACGATTACATAATCATCGATATCTCTCAAATAGAACTCCTTTCTACCCAAGTAAGAAAATTCATATATAAATAATATCGAATCCAATTCATGTAGGTGTTTACGAATCAAATCATACGTTAATCGATACATACGTTCATTACCATAACCAGATTTAGCTAAATTAGTAACTTTAGTATCACCTTCTCCAATATTAAGTACTTTTTGTAACTGACCTGGCCATGAAAAATTATACTGAGTAAGTTCTTGGCCAATATCCTTATAAAGTAATTTTAAAGCCTCACCCCTTTTTTTGAGAGTACCATCCGGTGATTTGTATTTAGCAGCTACTACAGCGGATTCAAATTCAAAACCCCCACCCGCAGTTTGTGATGTTCCAAATGTATATATTTTTTTTATTGTTTTCATTTTATTGTTTTCCTAATCTTCTACGTTTTTGTAGTTGTATCATCTCCGATTTGGTGAAATTAGATTTAGTTTCTTTTTTATACCAATTATACATATCTTCAGTTGTACCTTTACCACGTTGTTTTTCTAAACATTTTTCCCATAAATCTACACCGAACTCGTATTCAAGTAATCTTCTAAGTTCACCTAATCGAGTTGCCTCTTCTTCCAAACCCTTCTCCATAAGTTTTTGAGATGCAATTCTTCTTAACTTTGCATGTTGATGTGCTTCTACTTGTCTATCCATCATATCATCAATCATAGATGTACTCATGAATTGATTGTATTTTATTTGGTAGTTCTGTTCTTCATCAACTGATTCTCTTAAAAATGGGGAATACTCAAAATCACCATTTTGGATTCTGAGTAGTAGAGGTGCTGATGATTTTAGTGGTTTGGTTCTATATGAACCTTGTGTGAACCATCTGAAAGGATTATAAGCCATAATTTAAGTTTTAATGTTTATACAAATATACGAAAAATATTAATATTCTCCAAAGAAAAATTGTAAAAAGATTTCTCTAAAATTATCAAATCCTATCTTTGCATTCTCCTCCCATGTACCAGGAGTTCCATCATCACTTACCCACTTGTAAGAATAGAATGGAATATCTCGTTGTTTACATACTTGAGCCAGCGCATAACACTCCATATCTACGATATTACACTCTTTAATAGATTCTAAGTATGAATCCGTATATCGTTCGTGGGTACTATCGTAAATCGTATCTGTGGTGAAACACTTGATACCATTATTACCCAATTTTATACTTTTATTTTCACTCAATCCTTGGGTATCGAAATCATTAAATACTTCACCAACTTGAAGTATTCCTCCAACTTTATGTCCTTTGAGGTTACCACAACTACCAAAGTTTACCACAATATCTGGTTCCTCATTCCAAAGAATTTCGGTTAGATTTGAGGCAGCATTAATTTTTCCAATTCCTATGTGGAAAATTGGAATGCCATTGATTTCGGTTAACCCACCATGTTCTTTTGGTGAGGCTGATACTAAGATTATTTTACCCATTTATTAGAATAATTGTTTTTTAATTAGTGAAGATGGCCATGTATTCATGGAATATCTAACACCATTTTCCATTTCAGAAATACTATGTTCTATGTTAGAATCGAATATAAATAAACTCCCCGCTTTCTTAGGAACTTTTAATATTTCACCACTTATTTTATATAAGATATCCCCACCAACATAATCATCATTTAATTGAACAATAATAGTTGTAGTAGCACCTAATTGGATTTCATGTAAATCCGAATGCCAATCTAAAAAATCACCTTCATTATATTCATTAAATGTATATTTTTTAATATCAGTATATTGAATACCATTGAAGGGAGTTATCTGACCCAGTATACCTAAAATTTTTATAGAAAGTGAAGATAGAATTGAGTCATCCAAATTACAATTCAGAAAATAAGAACCCCTTCTTTTGTTTTTATATATATCAACATCGGTAGTTACCACTTTACCATTTTCAAATTTAGTAGTGGTTAGTGATTTTAAGTCAGAATTCAATCCCATCTGAATTATATAATCACATTCATTTTTTGTTAATATATTTTCTAATAGTTTATTAAACATTTAATATCATGGTTTTTTTTAATTCCAATATCAAGTAAACATAATTTATCTAAGATTTCATAACCACCAAACTTACATAAGTTTTCAGCAGCTGCCATAGTTCCACCCGTAGCAAATACATCATCTACGATGACTACTTTACCTTGGCCTGGTTTCATCTCTATTCTATCTGTACCATACTCTAAATCGTATTCAGTTGCTACTAAGGTATTATTACCATCAGGCAGTTTACCACTCTTACGAATCATCTTAAACCCCTTGAAGTTGATGGCGGCGAGTGCAGCTGCGAAGATGAATCCACGTGATTCAATTCCTACGAAATAATCTACATTTTCCATATCAACGAGTTGTCCCATATCATAGATGACATCGTAGAATACTTCACAATCTTCTAATAAAGGTTGGATATCACGATATAGAATTCCTTCTTTGGGAAAATCTGGTACGGATTCTATGTAATCTTTATAGTTAATCATTATCCACCATATAAGGTTAGGTACTCTTCGATTTTTTCTGAAAATAACATATCATAAACTTCCTTACCTACCTCGGTTGGGTCTATGGTAATTTGTTTAGATGCATATCTTACTGCGGATGACATATCGATTTCCGAATACCTTGGTTTGGTCATATCGATTTCACCATTAACGTATTCTACAAATCCATCAGATTGTAACCATTCTTGATACTCAAGTTCATCTGTGTATCGTTTGTATAATTCCAACTCTAATTGGTGTTGTGTAATTTCGATATCTAAACTATCTTTAATTCTTCCCATTTTTAAGATTTTTTAATTGTTCTTCGTTTAACACTCCTCTTTTTTCTTTTTTCTCTTCAGAAGGGATGGAATAATTTTTTACTAATCTTTCCAACCACTCATCTTGCTTACTCATTATCTTATTATTTTAAAACTTACTAATATATTACAACTCGTACATACTACTGAATCTATTCTACCACGAACACACGAATCTTGTTCCCATAGTTCTACATGATTATCTTCGTTACCACATCTACATGTACCACGATTGTCAGTACATGATTTAGAATTCCAATGTTTTAGTTTGACATCTTGTGTCCAATCTTCTCTTAATCTACTT
>Ga0209137_1002872_pt1 | contig 14793 bp, 12 predicted proteins | sample SaaInl5LU_22_DNA_FD_184642 | JGI IMG/M metagenome (GOLD analysis project Ga0209137, IMG submission 184642) | Marine microbial communities from expanding oxygen minimum zones in the Saanich Inlet - ESP_105LU_22_DNA (SPAdes) (version 2) | ecosystem: Environmental > Aquatic > Marine > Intertidal... | reverse complement strand
AAAGAGGGGCGTCCGATGATTTTATCTATTACGCACAAAGAACAACTAGATAAATGATATAAATCCCAAATAATACCAAATAATACCAAATAATACCAAGATGCAATTAGTTCAATCTATTTATTTTTTTATAATACGCTAATGTATGGTTCAAAATGAAGCAGTTGAAAAAATAAATAGAGAATACCTCACAAATAACATGGACAACGTTATCAGAAATAAGTGTGTTATTGTTAAAAAAAAGGACAAGAAATTCTACAGGAAGCGAATATTAGCGTTAACAAAGAACTTGTTGTCGAATGATGAAACAGACGTTCCTAGCGATATTGAACGTTATTTTAAAGAATACATAGGTAGCTGTGTTGATTATTTTAAAACTGTGGATAATAATGATTTAAGACAGGACGAATACAGATATATGGATGAAGATAAAGACGAAGATAAAATTATAAATGGCGAACATTTAGAGATTGATGATTCGATACTTGATACAGATAATTGTGATACATCATCTAATAATATAGACAGTTTATTGATTCGTAAAATTAATGTTGCTAACACGTTAGATAATTTTGTAATTAGGAATTCGTCAAAGAAGAAAGTAATTATCCCAAAAAAAAGGAACGTAAACTTGAGAGATCCTTCGTTAAAAACTAAAGGAACAGAAAAAATGGGTGAAAAAAATAATATAAATAATATTTATGAGTACGACAATAAAAAATCAAAAAAATAGAAGACATATCAAGAAACAGACACATAAAAGAAATAAACATAAATCTAATAATAAGCATATTAATAAGCATATTAATAAGCATAATAATAATAATAATAATAATAATAATAAGCGTACAAATAAAAAATCTAAGTCCATGAAAGGTGGTGGTGGTAAAACAAAAGGTAGTACACAACACAAAAAACATGGCCCCAAAAACGTAAAAAACGTAACATTAAAAAAACTAAAATGTAGTCCCAAGGACAAGAATCAAGCTAAGGACTACACATGCTATACTGATAACACCTTACATATGTTGCGTGACAACTGGAATAAACATAACAAGGGAGTCCAGATACATACTAATAACACTCGCGAAATTCACAACCAACTCAAACATAAGTTGGCTAATGTTTGCGACAAAGAATCATGTTGGTTAAAACAAAAGGACAAATTAGGGAATGTGAAAGACGAGATTAAGAATTCTTTTGCACCCGAGAAACCAAAAGAATGGAAGAAGAATCCTAATGAATGGTTATCAAGTGATGAAATTACTGATGTGATGAAACAGTATGAGAAAGCCTATAAATGTTTCAAGTTTATAGGTCCAACACCTATTGATTTTGATAAACGCAAGATGTACGGAGAATGTGTATGGGATGAATTATGTAACTTGGATTTGAAGGAAATGAAGAAACGGGGTAAGTTTAAAATAGGTATTATTTTTAATACCGATCCACACGACAAAGGTGGACAACACTGGATATCGATGTTTATCAATATCAAAACAGGATTAATATTTTTCTATGATAGCACAGGTGACCATGAGCAACCTGAAATAACTAAATTGGTTAAAAGGTTAATTAAACAGGGCACCGAGATGAATCCGCCAATACACTTTAAATATGATACAAACAACGGCATACAACATCAGAAAGGTAATACAGAGTGTGGTGTGTATTCTTTGTATTTTATTGTCCACATGTTACAAGACAAACTAAGTAAGAATTACATGAAAACACACAATTTAGATGATAAATATATTAGTAATTTCCGAAAGATTTATTTTAATGATGAATTATAAAACGATAATTTAAAAAAATCCATATAAATAAATAATCATATACTCATATATTGATAATATATGAATATTAACCCAAATGAATACTTTTTAGCAAATGATAACTTGGAAATGTTATGGGAATTGCTAACAGAAGAGACTAGCTTTAAAAATAAATCTCCAAAGAATAGACAAAATATATATGATGTTTTTTGCAATAACTTGGTTAGTTTTAATGATACCGAGAAACAGAAAGGTGCAGATCTAATGAATATGAATAAAAAATACGTAATGTCTATGATTAATTATATTAATAACCTGGACAGTAAAGAACTTCAAAATAATACTTTATTTAACTCATTAAATAAGTCGTCAAGTTCAAATCTAGGCGGCAGTAATGGTGAAGGTATACTGAAAAAAAACAGTCAGAAATATACACCAGTAACTGCTGAAGATATACAGAACAATCGAAAAATACTCTTTGAGCAAGAATTGGTAAAACATCAAAAGGATTTTGATGATGTTATAAAAAAACATATTCCAGAAGAGCCAAATTTTAAAATTGATTTGGATGATGGTCCTATCAAAGAAATGGATAAAAAAATAAAAGAAATTACAGAGCAACGAAATTACGAATTACAACAAATAAATAACAGTTATGGTAATAATAATGTACCTAAAAACATACCCAACACTAACACCAATCTCAACGCCGCCAATCTCAACGCCGCCAATCTCAACGCCGCCAATCTCAACGCTAACACAAACCCATCCCCTACTACCAACGACGGTAAGGTTTATATTCAAATAGACAATAAAGATATTAACATGAAGAATGAAGACATTAATATAATTAACTTAGACCAAATATCAGACAACCAAGTAGAAAATACTAATATCACGAATATGAATACAAAGACGAATAAAAATACGAATACAAATACGAATACAAAGACGACTACACCCACACACAATATTGATATTAGTGGTTTGTTTAATAAATTAAAAAAAGTAGATAACTCATCTAGTAATACGACTACGCCGAACACAGAAGAATGGAATAATATTAACAGTAAAATAGATACGATGAGAAATGATATTACTAGTATTAATGATAAGATTGAATTGCTGTATAACATGATAACCAAAATTGCAACTAAAGATACACAAGAAAATACAGCTACCGATACAGCTAGAGATAAAGATATACCATAAATAATTTAAACATAGGGACTATGATAATATATTTGTGTTATGAATATTACACAACTATATCGATTTCTATTATGTATACTAGTACAACAAATAATAACAACTGTGGTTACGTCTAATAATATGAATAATATGAATAATATGAATAATATGAATAATGTAAATACTGCAAATACTTTACAACAGTTTTGTGATTTGTTTTCGAAATGTAAAATATCAAGTGTTATTACCGAAAAACACAATTGTTTTCGAAATACACGTATACGTAACAAAATATCATATGAATCTCAAAGACATATGATAAAACAGAGAGAAAAAAATACAATACACAACCGCGTTTGTCTACGTAACCTAAAACAAGCGAAACATACTGTCAACACAAAATGTAAAAGTACTTATTATGATTTTTTATCTAAGTTTTTTAGTAGTCCGTTCGACGGTTATGGGTGTATTGAGCTACTTATTGGTTCTGTGTTGAACTAATCAAAATCCTAATTAACAATCTGCTTGAATACCTCCTGGCCCTTATCATTTATTTCTAGTGTTCCTATTTGTAAAGGCATAATAGAACTATCTTTTGTGGCTTGTTCATAGCTGTTTTTGTCATAAATGTAATATAACTTGGGGTTAATTTTTCTCGACACATATTTTTTCCCCATTATTGTTACTGGTTTAGCTTTCCATTTTACCGCTGTTTTATTAACCATTACAGTAGTATCGCTCTGCTGTGCAGCATAGTCAGGTACATAAGAAAATTTATCGTTGCTTGGATTGGAGAAGTTAATACACTTTCCATTCGAGTAAATATAACAATCAAATGCTGTTTCTTTTACTGCTTCAACCAACTGTGTATTCAAGTTAGCTTTTATTTCGGATATTTCAAAGAGGTTTTGGTCACTAGTTATAGGAACCTTTGGAGCTTTCCTGCTCAAATCCTTTTTCTTGAGTTCAATAGCCTCATCCGATTTAAGCTGTTCATCTGTGAATGTCATCAAATAAATAAACACCTCGACTGTTTGTAACTCTTCAGGCAAACTATTATGACTGCATATACGACGTGCACGCCCAATCACCTGCTCTGTCCTTACAGGGTGCCAATATGGTTCCATTATATGAACATACCTAGTGTTTCGCAGGTTGATACCTTCCGAACCAGATGACGTAATCATAAGCACTTTAATTATTTCTCCCATATTGTTGTTATTTGAAATGCTAGCCAAAACAGATGAAATAGTATCTGGGACCAAGTCCCATTCCCCGTTGTATATGTGTCTAATAATTTCCTTTTCTTCACTTGTTTCAGTACCAGTATACAGCGCATAAGTGGGTTTTCCAAGCTCAGTATCAGGCATATCTATTTTCCAAGCACCAGATTCATTCTTTTTGATTGTGAATCTCGCGAATCCGTTTTTCTCCAAAACTAATGAAAAAATACCAATACCCTCTAGAGTTCTGAATTGACTGTAAATCAGATGAAGACCTTTATGTTCATCATCTTGTATATTTTCTAACATATGCAAAAATTTGGGACTATATGTTTGTAGTGCTTCAGGTGTCAAGAATTCATCCCCTTTCTCCTTCAATTGTTCTAGTGTTTTGTCTATTCTTTGCTTATATGTTTCGCCACCAATTTTATCCAACACTTCGTCACCCTCAATTTCGCCTTCTTGTTCTCCCGACACATCTTGCTTAGCTTCTTCTTTTCGTGATAGAGTAATAAGCTGCTCAATACCCTTATTACTAACATTACCGATATTAGCCAGAGCATCAGGATTAGCTTTATCATCCTCACGTGGTTCCTTATCCTGGTTCTGACCTTCTGTTTGCTCAGGCGCGGAAAATTCTGCATCGTTAGGTAATGGGCGATTTGGCATTACATAGTTGCAAAATAAACGGGAGAAAATTTTATAAGTGGAATTATGGTCTTCCAAATCACTCCCAGGTTTGTTTCTCTTTGGTTTCTCTGACTTACGCTCTTTTATTCTGGCAGCTTCATATATTTTAAACTGATAATTGCTCATAGGTACTCTCACAACATGATAATCTACGCCTAGCTGTTTGTTATACTTAGGCAGCAAGTTCTCTTGTGCACTTCTAAAATAGGACGATAAGCCAATAATTCTTCGTTTAAGCGCATCTATATTTTTTAGGTCTCCTGTTGTGTCCTCAATAAATCGACTATAGAAATGCTCTATTTTATCAGGCAACGCTTTCATATTGTATATTTTGATACCATTCGACACAACCTGAATATCGTTTCTTTTCAGTATACTAATTATTTTGGTCTCAAACTCATCGTCGCTTATAAAATCAGTTTCAAATGTATTGTTTCCTTTTTCGTCCTTCTTATGTGTCGATACACCCTGGTACTCGCCACTTTTTTTGATTCTATTTTTAAAGCCAAATGGGTTTCTAGTAATGGTCAATATTTTACTGGTCGGCGAATAATCCAAGTAGTCATGCGACTTTTCACCTAGCAACATTTTCTGTAATACTTCCTTGTTTATCTTATTGGTTGTCTTGATATTCAAAGGTATTTTCCATGTTTTGATGTATCCTCGCAATATGTTAAAAAGAATAGCGAATTCATTAGGATAGTTAATAACTGGTGTACCACTCAACAGCACGATTTTCGCATTCTTAGCACTCATCAAGTATTCGTATAATTTGGTAGCTAGATTAGTCGGTAGATGTTCCTTTTCGCCACGGTCATCTTCAGGTATGTCCTTTTCTTTCTTTAGTTTGTTAACAATACGACTAATCAAGTTATGCGCTTCGTCAATAATAACTACTGAGTTGTCAAATAAGTTTTTGGTATAACCCGATGTGAGGTCGTTTAATTTCTTAGCTCTTAAACCATTATAATTAATAAAAGTATACTTGGTGCTTATCATTTCGTTGATTTGCTTATCAAGTGATATTTTCTCCTCATCTTTCAACAAATCATAGTTGGAAGGTTTAGATACGTTAATTAGCCATGCACCTTTCTGCTTCTTAATATACTCTTGTGGTAAGTTAAGAATTGCAGATAATGTTTTTATCATTTCTACATCATTATTAGATTGTATCCATTCCCAGAATTGGTTCTTCTTGTAGTATACATCGCCTGCTTTTTTCAATTCTTCTACGTAGTTAGCTCTAAGTGATGCTGGTGTCATAACTATAATTTTCTTTACGTCTTTCATACCTTCTGCTATCGCGATAGAACTTAGCGTTTTACCACTACCCAACCCGTGAAACAATAATACTCCCCTATAAGGCGTGTACAGATTAATGTAATCTCTTACAATTTTTTGATGGGTTAGCAGGTCAAACTCTTTAGAACTTCTACCAATATTATCGCACGTAATTTCTTGTTTATTGCTCATGATTTCTTCTCGGTAAGGTTCAAATATAGAGTTAATAAAGTTGACAAATTTTTCTCGGTTATTCATGTAATAACTAGAAACCTTGATATTAATCGGAGGCGATTTTTTGGGCAGTCTTTGAACCACCGCAGTATCGCCAATAACACTTTTCATTTCTGGACCTATAATTGCGACACCTTTTTCAATCTTTTTGGTAATGCGTGGCTTCTTTACAGGGCGTATGATGATTTGTTCTTCGGCTTCGGCTTCAGCGTCGATTACATCTTCATCTTTCTTTTCTTCTTGGTTATCATCATCAACAACCTCAGCGACAGTATCACCTTCCTCATGTTCTTCTTCTTCAATAGTTAGTAGTTTTCGTTTGCCAAGTTTTCTAGGTTTCTTCGCTGGTGATTCTGCGGATGTCACAACAACAACAGCGTTAACGTCAACCTCGACGGTGTCGACATCTGCCTCTGCACCATCTTTAGAAAGTAATTTACTACGAATAGATGGTTTAATAGAAACAGATGATTTATTGTTTGTCATAAGTCGTTCTAATATAGACTTTCTGTCGAATGGCTTATGTGAAACATCCACAATCATAGGTGCTTGAATAGAACTTTTATCTCCCATATCTTGATTCTCTTCCTGTTCTTGTTCTTGGTCATCACTCTCTTGTTCTTTACCCTCGACTTCTTTACTCTCGTCGTCTTTAGTGGTGTCTAGTGCTTCAGGATCTGTATCATTATCCGCATCTTTATCGCGTACTGCCGTTTTAGTATTTGATTTTTTCCGCTTTATAACAACAGCAACTGGTTCCCTTTCTTTGGGTACAGGTTTTAACATTAGTTGTTGTTTTAATTTCTCTAAATTACTCATATTGATATATAAAAGGCATATATAAAACTTTTCATATTTAGATTTATAAAGTGTAGGTATACAGTCTATCTATCTTTATCTCACGTTATACCATTTTTTGTTTGATGTATGTTATCGCCTCATTACAAGCTATTTGTTCGGCTTTTCTTTTTATTTTGTGTAGCCCTTCACCCATAAAAACAAGTACCTTTTCATTATCATTCACATATTTACCAATCGATTCTAATGACTTAAATTTAGTAATATTTATTGAATTGTCATGTTTCAAATTAAATATTTGCTGTCCCAAACATAAATATACACCCATTTTGTATCCTTGTTCTGGGTCATGTTCCATTTCTAAATAATGAGGTGTAACCTTGAATTCTTTTTGTATTATGACCTGTAATATGTTCTTGTAATTATCGTCATTTTCAATCAAAGATATCCAATCAATATGTTTTTCAAAAACGTTTTCGATAAATTTTTGCGCCATTTGAAAACCAGGACCCGTAACAAATGTGTTTTGAAACCATCCTGACTCGTCATTCACTTGTACTTTATTAAAATCCAAAAAAAGTGCCCCAATAAATGCCTCGAATAAGCATCCCAATTTTTTCAGGTTGGTTCTTATTTTTTTCTCTTCGGCATGTTTTGATATTATTAACCATTTGTGTAATCCCATTTCATATGCTATTTTCCCTATAGATTCATTCTTGACTATGGCTATTTTTTTCTCTGTCATAAACCCTTCATTTTCTTTAGGAAACCTACGATATAAATAATATTTAGTAATAGCTTCTAAAATTCCGTCACCTAAGAACTCTAATCTTTCGTTGGACTTACTACTAAGAGGAAGACAGTCAGATGGTCTTTCGGTTATAGTTATGTTATGCATTAAATTTTCAAAATGAGGTCGTTTTGTGTAAGACCTATGTACGAATGCGCGCTGATACAGTTGAATATTGGTAACAGTTGTTGGTATGTCATATTTAGAAAGAATAGATTGAACTTCGCTCAATGTAATCTTTGTATTTAATGAATTATAAGGGCTAAATATCAAACAGTCATCCGTTTTAATAATGTCATCATCGTTTAGAATGTTTTTAGGTATATTATCAGTATCCATAATAAATATAATATATGATATATCTTTATGCCGTTTCGCAATAGATATTATGACTAATTTAAGTATTCCAAAATAAGAAGTACCTACCAAAATATACATACCAAAATAATAAAATGTATTTAGGGGGTTGGAACCTGATATATTTTAATTGATATGTTAATAAAAAAATATTATTGTATAATATAAAGATGGTCTACATGAGCGGAGGTAAAGCTGCACGCAATCAAGCGTCAATCGTTAACAATACAAATAATTGTGGTGGTCCCAAGAAAGCAGGTTTGGCACCAACTGTTGGTTGGTTTAGTCAACACAACCCAAGTTTAACTGGCAGTGTCTTGACTATGCCATTATATTGTGTTCCTAACACAACTATCCAAACCCAAAAAATTGGTTACAAGGCAACTATTCGTTGAAATATGGGTTAAGTATATTGCACGTATATTGCAGTCATATTACGTATGTATTGTAATATAACATAATAATTTTCATATATAAATTATTTATTTATGAAAAAATGTATTAGATACATCACGCAAATATTATAATTATAAGTACTAGTATGATTATAAAAATAGACATGCGTGAGCGTGATTTGATTACTGTGATGAACGACTTGATAAAAAATATTCCAAAATACAACAATATCAAGACGGAAATATTGAACTTGGAATTAGGAGATATAATTTTATATGATGACACGTCAAATATTAATATTTCAATAATAGAAAGAAAGACGATAAAAGACTTGTTATCTAGCATAAAAGATGGACGTTATGACGAGCAAAGTTACCGTTTGAACGGTGAGACACTACCAAACCATAATATAATTTATATGATAGAAGGTGATGTTATGAACACACGTGTTAAAAGTTCAAAGGGTGCGTGTAATGGTAGTGAGAGGTTCATGATATTGTCAGCTATATGTTCTTTGAATTATTACAAAGGTTTTTCGGTGATTAAAACACAAACTATAACGGAAACAGCGATGTATTTGTGTAATATGTACACGAAGATAGCAAAAGAAATGAAAACTAAGAAACCTTACTATATTATAAACACAACAACAGATACAGATAAGTGTACAACTTTATCAGGTGGTGGTAATGTAGAATCTAAAACAGAAACCACAACAGAAACCACAACAGAAACCACAACAGAAACAAGTAATGATAATAATTCAAATGGTGAAACAAATAATGCTAATAATAGTGATAACGACAAAGATTACGTAAGGGTTATTAAGAAGAATAAAAAAGAAAACATTACGGTGGATAATATAAATGAGATTATGCTGTGTCAGATACCTGGTATAAGCGCAACAACTGCTATAGCCATAATGGCTGTACACAAAACGATTCATCAGCTGATCAAACATCTAGAAGAAGACGCAGAATGTTTAAAAGAAATAAAAACAGAGGACAAAAACGGAAAAACTCGAAAACTGAATAGTACGGTTATAAATAACATAAAAAAATTTTTATTATTATATGTTTAATTTTATACAAGCGTTTTATATATAATAATATATTTATATGTTTATATATAAAATATGAAAATAAGTTACGGTATTACAAAAGATGAGGTAATAGATGTTACTGAAATATGTAAAGAACAACTACTTACAACAAATAATATTATTGTAATTCCGTACGGGGATAGTAATAGAGCAAAACATTTTACAGACCCATATTATTGTATTAACAAAAAAATATTTATTGAAATCGATGGAATTATAAATGAATATGAAGATTATGTACAAATATTAATTAATATGACAAATAATAAAATATCTACTATAGTAGATGTTGAAAGAAAAATAGAAAATATACATTCAAAATTAAAACTAAACTATGGAACTCTAGAAGATGAATTACCAGAACAAAAAATTATAGCTAGATATTTAAGAGGGCACGAAAAAGTTTTAGAAATAGGCGGAAATATAGGAAGAAGTTCATTAGTTATTGGTTCTATTTTAGAAAATACTAATAATTTACTAACATTAGAATCTGATGAAAATATATCAAAACAACTAATTGAAAATAGAGAATCTAATAATATGAAATTTCATATTGAGTGCTCGGCATTATCAAAAAGAAGGTTAATACAAAAAGATTGGGATACTAAACCAAGTGAAACCTTAGAACCAGAATTTAAATGGGTGAATACTATTACCTTAGAGCAATTAAAAATGAAATATAACATTAATTTTGATACACTTGTATTGGATTGCGAAGGAGCATTTTATTATATCTTAATGGATATGCCTGAAATATTAGATAATATTAATTTAATTATTATGGAAAATGATTATCACAATTTTGAACACAAACAATATATTGATAACATATTAATAAAAAATAATTTTTATGTAGATTATATAGAAAGTGGTGGTTGGGGACCTTGTTATGATAATTTTTTTGAGGTATGGAAAAAAAGTGTGTAAATAGTGTTAATTTAACACAAATAATACAAATAATACAAATAACACAAAAACACACAAATAATAATATTAATAATATTTATATGAATCAAAAAGATATAGCAGTTTTAGTATTTTTTATTGGATTATCGCTTATTGGTTATATATACATGGTAAATTACAGTATGCGTGAGGGTCTTACTAACAGGAAAGGCGGTGGCTCTAGTTCTAGTAGCAGTTCTAAGGATGATTCTGAGGATTGTGGTCTAGGTGGTAATGCCGCAGGTTATGCTTCCAAATTGAAATCAGCAAGTACTAAGATATCAGATTCATTAAACATCTCTAAATACAGAAGTGATTACGAAAACTGTATCATGAACGCTGAAGATTTAGTAAGTCATATGATGTTAAAGACTGCTTTGTGTATAGATATCTCAAACGAGGATAATACTAAGGAATCTATCGAGAAGTTGGTTGCTTTAGGTCATGCTAAACAGGTATTGAACGAGACTATGAAATTTGTCGATAGTCAGTAAATAATTCTATAAATTATTAGTGAATATTTTGTAATACTCACTAATAGTCCGTGTAATTTAACTATCAACCCTTATTTTAACTCCTTACCGCTGTAGTATCCCTTATTAACCAAATTCTGTGTGTACTTGGCACCACCCCAGTTAGGATCCATAGCATCAGGACTAATAGGTAATGCTTCTTGTTTCATATTCATGGCATCTAGAGGGGTTGTTTTACCTACATAATAAGATGATTCGTCGTAACCAGGATAAGAGTTTTTATTGAATGGTGGGTCATCCCTAGACGCGTCAACCAACATAGAAGGGTTAGGATGGGCTAATGCGCCCTCTAATCCTAAAGAACTTATCATTATAGGGTCACCTTCAGAACTTGCAATACTAGGAGGCATACTATTAATAGGATTTAGACCTCCTTGTGGATTAGTAACACTGGGTCTGACTGTGTAAACAGAGTTGCCTTGGGTGTCATAAGAGTTTTGTAGGTAGAGGACAGGACAACGTATGTTTTGACTTCTTTGCCAATCCAAAAACTCTGTATAATCTTCTAAATTCTCAAATTCAACTGGATTAACACCTGGTATTTTAGCTAACTTGGTGTTGTATAAATAAAACTTGGAATCCTTTTGCACGAGTATGTTGGGACAATTTACGTTTTTGTTGTTGTTTTGATTGTTCATACTGTTTATATCCATTCCTTCTTTACCGACATTTGCGGATGCTGTTGAATAATAATAGAGTCCAATCAAAAATATTACAATAAATATAAAAGTATTAGTTGTCATATATATATATATAACTGAAAGATTTATTTTCTATTTATTTATTATAATGAAAATATTACATATAAATAATGATAATGGAATAAAAGAACTAAATGGTGATATAAAAAACGGTAAAAATGTATATTTATTAATTTACATGGAAGGATGTATGCCTTGTAATATGGTGCGTCCCGAATGGCAGAAACTAGAAAGTGCATTTGCTAAAAACAAAAATACTCTGCACAAAGATACTGTTATTGCAGACGTTGAGAGAGAAAATATGTCCAAATTAAAACTGAAACATATGCCCATGGGGTTTCCAAGTATACGTATGATTTCTGATAACGTCGAAGATGATTATACAAATGGTAGAAGTGCCGAGGCGTTTGTAAGTTGGATAGACGAAACTGCCAAGAAACACTCATCACAAAAGAAAAGTAAAAACAGCACTAGGAAACAAAAACCAAAGAAAGGTAACGCCAGTAAAAGTAAAAACAGCACCAAGAAAAGTAACGTCAATAAAATTAAAAACGGTACCAATAAAAGTAACGCCAAGAAACAAAAACCAAAGAAGGGTGGCAAATGGAGCTTGAAATACAAGAGAAGTATTAACTGTAAACATCCCAAGGGTTTTAGCCAGAAACAACACTGCAAATATGGGCGCAAAAAGAAACATTAAAATGTGCAACTAATGTCGTCGTTATAAATACAATCACAAATGTATAATAAATAAAAATAAAAATAAAAATGATTATTATTAAATGAAATAAACCTTAGTCAATTAATAATATACTAACGAATATGGATTTTGTATTCAGAGTGTTTGATTTTAACGTGTATAACGAAAAACCAGAGTCAGATAGTTCTGATGAGGAAACCAAATATAAAGAAACGGCGTCATTTATGATTCAGATATTCGGTGTGAATGAAAAAGGAGAGGATTGTTCAATCATCGCTGAGAATTATAAGCCGTTCTTCTATGTACTAGTAGATGACGATTGGACTATTAGTAAGAAGAATGATTTTGTAACACATCTGACAAACGAAATGGGTAAGTTTTATCATGAGTCAATATGTGATAGTAAACTACTGAAGCGCAAAAAATTATATGGTTTCAACGATGGAAAAGAATACAAATTCATTAAATTAGAATTCAATTCTTTGACAGCATTCAACAAAGCAAAGAACCTGTGGTATACCTCATATAAGGAAGGTCATTACTTGAAACGTAATGGTTACAATTCCCCTGATGGTCTTTATAGCAATATAAAGCTGTATGAAGCCAACATTCCACCTCTTTTGCGATTCTTCCATATAAAAGATATTAGCCCTTCAGGATGGATAGCAATTCCTAAGAAAAAAGCAATAATGTTAAGAAACGAATCAAAAAAAACACACTGTGATTATGAATTTGTAATTAATTATAAAAATATACTTCCGTTAAATAATAAAGAAACCCGTGTACCATTCAAGATATGTAGTTTTGATATAGAGGCTAGTAGTAGTCATGGTGATTTTCCATTACCCGAAAAAGATTATAAAAAGCTAGCTACAAACATTTTAGAATACTTTGAAAATACATCTACTGAGATAAGTCAACAGAAATATGGTGAGGTACTCAATAATATTATTTTAACAGCCTTTGGATATGAAAATGAGAAAAATATTGATTTGATTTACACAAAAAACCCTCCAAAAGCACGTAATAATGTAGAAAACCTCTCTAGTAGATGGTTATCGATGAAAATGAAAGAATGGTTATCAAATAATAAATTGAGAGATATGGATATGGATATGGATATGGATATGGGTATGGATATGGGTATAGATATCGATAGGGACGTAGATGATATCGCTGACAATACTAATACACTTGCAAAAACGTTTGGCTCACATTACGGTGATGACGATGATGAAAACGACGACGATAATGCAGATACAATAAAAAGATACAAAAACTATAATGCTAATATAATTGATATTTTATGCGACAAGAAATTCCCAAGAGAAGGTAAAATTAACGAAGTAAACCTATCTCTATCCAAAGTGTTTCCAGCGGTAGAAGGTGATAAGGTGACATTTATTGGCTCAACCTTTATGAAATACGGCGATAAATCCCCTTGTATGAACCACTGTATAGCCTTGGACACATGCGACAAAATCGATACTGACAATACTATAATAGAAAGTTATAAAACAGAGAAGGACGTATTACTTGCATGGCAAAAATTAATACAAAAGGAGAATCCAGATATTATAATTGGATACAACATATTTGGTTTTGATTACCAGTTTATGTTTAAAAGGGCAAAGGAAACGAACTGTCTCGAGGAGTTTTTAAAATTGTCTCGTAACAAAAACGATATATGCGCAACCCGCGCATTTGACTATAAAACACAGCGATACAAAGAGTATAAATTAGAAGAAAGTACATTAAACATAGCTAGTGGTCAACACGAGTTGAGATACATCAAAATGAATGGCAGGTTACAAGTAGATTTGTACAACTACTACAGACGAGAAAGCAATCTAACTAGTTACAAGTTGGACTATGTTGCGGGTCATTTCATAGGCGATTTCGTAAAAAAAATAGACAAACACGTCGAGAATAATACTAGTACAATTCAAAGCTCAAACCTGACAGGTTTATTAGTAGGCAGTTTTATACACTTGGAAGAAATCGGTCATTCAGTAGAATATTACGAGTCAGGGGCCAAATTTATTGTGCAAAGTATAGATAAGGCCACAAAATCATT
>Ga0209137_1002868_pt1 | contig 14812 bp, 11 predicted proteins | sample SaaInl5LU_22_DNA_FD_184642 | JGI IMG/M metagenome (GOLD analysis project Ga0209137, IMG submission 184642) | Marine microbial communities from expanding oxygen minimum zones in the Saanich Inlet - ESP_105LU_22_DNA (SPAdes) (version 2) | ecosystem: Environmental > Aquatic > Marine > Intertidal... | reverse complement strand
ATTTAAAAAAATTAAAAATAACAAGGTAGATATCTTAGTAGGAACACAAATGATATCCAAAGGGTTTAATTTTCCAAAGTTAAATTGTGTAGTTGTAATTGATGCTGATTTTTCAGGCAGAGGATACGATTTAAGAACTACAGAAAAAAATATTCAATTGTATCATCAGCTTAGTGGCAGGGCAGGAAGTTTTCGAGGGTGGCGAACTGCCCGGCACCGGTGAATTCATCGCGTGGTTGCGGCACACCGATGGCGCTGATCTCGATACCATCGATCTTTTGATGATGGCGGACATTATGCCGCCGCCGCCGTTCACCTTATTCGGGCCTTTTGGCTGGGTGCCCACCGTAGAACTGACGGTGCAGGTGCGGGGTGTGCCCGCGCCAGGTCCACTGCTGGGTCGCCATCGGTCGCGCCATTTAACCCGCGGCATTATCGAGACCGACGGCGATTTTTGGGATAGCGAAGGTCAGTTGGTGGCACTGTCACGGCAAATGATGAAAGTCCGCTTACCGAAAAATACGGCTGAAGATCCCTTCAGCTAAATCGTGTCGGCTGCCCCGGCCATTTGCCGGCCCAATGAGCCTTGCGGTCAAGTTGGGCGCCAAAACGCAACGACTGGAGCGCCAACTTTGGCCTTGGTCTTAAAGGCGCCTAGCTCAAGCTCGGCGCTTCGTTTTGAGCCTCGTTGAGCGTGCCACGCTGATGCTCACTTGGCGACATGCCCGCCCGGGCGGCGAAGATCTGAATAGCCGTAGAACCAGCCGTCTTGCATCATGATCGCGTTATTGCGCCCCAAGGTGCGGCGGGTGAGTTCAACGGTGTGGCCGCTCGCTTCGAGCAGGCGAATGGTATCGGGGCTAATGCCTTCTTCTGCACGCGTGACATCGGGTTGCCATTGGTGATGGACCCGCGGCGCAGCGACCGCGGAAGCAACATTCATATCAAACACCATGGCGTTTAACAGTGTTTGTAGGACGGCGGTGATGATCAGTGAGCCGCCTGGGCTGCCGGTTGCCAACCATGGCTTGCCCTCTTTGAACACCATCGTGGGTGTCATTGATGATAGTGGTCGGCGACCGGCACTGATGGCATTGGCTTCTCCCTGCACTAGGCCGAAGGCATTGGCAAAACCGGGGCGGGCAGCAAAGTCATCCATTTCATTATTGAGAATGAGGCCCGTGCCCGGTACAACGATGTGTGTGCCAAAACTGAAGTTGAGCGTATAGGTGTTCGCTACCACGTTACCGGCCGTATCAGCGACGGTAAAGTGTGTGGTCTGGGTGCTTTCTGGGCTGCCGGGCTCACCGGGTGCAATCGCGCTCGAGGGTGTGGCGCGACTTTCGTCGATCAACTTGCGGCGCTCGTTGGCATAGGCTTTTGAGATGAGGGCATCAACTGGCACGGCATTTTGATCGGGGTCGCCCATGTGCTGACTGCGATCCGCATAAGCGAGCTTCATGCTTTCGATGACTCGGTGCAAATAGGCAGCACTGTTGTGGCCGTATTCTGCAAGGGGGTAGGGCTCGAGCAGGTTGAGCATTTGAATAACGTGCACGCCACCCGATGAAGGCGGTGGCGAGGAGACGATGTCGAAACCCTTAAAGCTGCCGCGCACCGGTTGTCGTTCGACGGCTTCATAACCGGCGAGGTCTTCCAGTGTCATTAAACCGTCATTGGCAGCCATATCAGCAGCGATAAGTTCTGCGGTTTTGCCGCGATAGAAGCCGTCGCGGCCGTGATCGCGAATCCGCGTCAACGTGGCGGCTAGGTCCGGTTGTTTAAAGAGTGAACCGATAGCCGGTGCCTGCTCGCCACCCGCCAAGTAGATGCGTTTTGCTTCGGGGTTTTCGGCGAGCCGCGTGGCGCGTGAATTGATGGTCATATTGAGGGATACCGGCATGGCGAACCCCTTTTCGGCTAGATCGATTGCCGGCTGAATAACAGTCGCAAGATCGAGCTTGCCGTACTTTGTCTGTGCATGGATTAGCCCCGCGACGGTGCCGGGTACCCCAGCGGCTTTGTGGCTAAAGTAAGCGAGGCGCTTATCGACACTGCCGTCTTCCTTGAGAAACATATCGCGGGTAGCGGCCTTTGGCGCCGTTTCCCGATAATCGATGAATACCTGTTGGTCAGTCTCGGCGAGGTGGATCAACATGAAGCCACCGCCCGACAAATTGCCCGCGCGGGGCAGCGTCACCGCCAGCGCAAAACCCGTCGCCACCGCGGCGTCTACCGCGTTACCACCATGCCGCAGCATTTGCATACCCGCTTCACTGGCGAGCGCTTCGGGGCCAACGACCATGCCATCGGTGCCCATCGCGGGGATAAATCGCGTCTGAAAGTCGATCAGCGGCGCTTGGTCGGTTTGTGCGCCAGCGGGTTTTGCCAATGCGCAGATCAGTAGGCAGCAAAGGCCAAGTTGGGGTAGTGCGGAAGATAATCGCTGTAGCATGATGTCGTCACGGTAATCAAAGAGACGTCTACGCTAACGCTTCGATGATGTTTTCGCCAGCGGCGCCTGTCATCTTGTTAGCTTCGGGCTACACTAGAACCACTAGCTATGAGGACTGCGTGTGAAATACGAACATTATCGCCGTAATTATCTGCTCGGCGGGCTGATGCGCCCCATGCTGAGCGACGACCCTTTTCTGCAGTTTGATCAATGGATGAAGCAGGTGGTTGCCGCCGATTTAGCGGACCCGACTGCGGCATCGCTAGCGACCATCGAAACCGATGGCAGCTTGTGGCAGCGCATTGTACTGCTGAAGTCGGTGGATTCCGGTGGCTTTGTTTTTTTTACTAACTACGACAGCAACAAGGGCGGCGCCATTGCGCTCGATAACCGTGCCTCGATGTTGTTCCCCTGGAATGAACTCGACCGGCAGGTAATTGTCTCGGGGTTTATCGAGAAGGTCGCCGCCAGTGAGTCGGACGACTATTTTTCGAGCCGACCAAGGGAGAGTCAATTGGGCGCCTGGGCCTCTAACCAGAGTACCCCGATTCAAGATCGCGAAGCGCTATTGGCGCAATACGACGCCACGGTAGCGCGTTTTGGCCAGGGTGAAATTCCGCGCCCGCCCCATTGGGGTGGCTACCGGTTGAAGGCGCAGCGGGTTGAGTTTTGGCAGGGCGGCGACAAGCGCCTGCACGATCGATTCCGCTACACATTAAAAGGCACGGATTGGGATATTGAACGCTTACAGCCTTGAGGTGCTCAAACCGCCCTGCGTTCAAAATAATTCGGCACCATTGGCAAGCCCAATAATTGCCGCCGCATTAAATCAAGCCCGGCGGCGGCTACCAGCGTTTGGAACATGGCCCGATTCACAGGCAAGTGCAGGCAGCGGGTGTTGACTTCGCTCGCTGTACCCCAGGCAATCCACACGGTACCTACGGGTTTGTCAGCGGTACCGCCGGTGGGCCCTGCGATGCCGGATACCGCGACGCCAATATCCGCATGAGTACGGGCCAATGCGCCCGCCAGCATTTCACGAACCACCGGTTCGCTCACCGCGCCATGGTTTTTAAGTGAGTCTTCACTTACGCCCAAAAGGTCTCTTTTTATCGAGTTCTCATAGGCCACCACGCTGCCGTGGAAGCCTTGTGAGGCACCTGCTTCGCGGGTGATCATCGACGCAATGAGCCCGCCGGTGCAGGATTCAGCCGCGGTGGCGGTTTTATTTTGTGCTTTCAATGCTGCCAGTAAGGCGCTGCCAAGTGTGGCATCGCCCTTACCTAAAATATGGTCGCCGAACAAGGCCTTGAGCTGGCTATAACAGGTTTGCTGCAGCGGCTGATGCGCCTGATCGCGAATACTGAGTTTGATTTCGAGCTGCGGCGCACCTGCCCTAAACCCGAGTTCAACGACCTCTGGCCAGTTGGGGATGTGCTTGTCGATTAAATCTTGGGCGGTCGATTCCCCAAGACCAAAGGTCTGTAGACGCAAGATATTGCCGCTTTGGGCGCCGACTTTGGCGGCAACCCGGCTGCACACCTCGTCGAGCATCGCGGTGAGTTCGCTGGGTACACCCGGGGTTGCAATGATGAGGCAGCGCTTGAGTGTCAGCGCAAAGCCAACCGCACTGCCAATTGGGTTGGCGACAATGTCAGCGCTTTCAGGCAGCCAGGCCTGTTTGAGATTAGCCTGATTGGCAATGATGTTGCGTTGCGTGCACCATTGCTCGACATGCTGCCGCGCCATGGGCGATTCGGTTAATGGCACCGCAGCGGCCTGCGCCACGAGGGCGGCGGTGAGATCGTCACAGGTGGGGCCGAGTCCGCCATTGATAATGAGCACGTCCGCATGCTCGGCGGCCGCCGCGAGCGCCTCACCAATGAGTGCTGGGTCATCGCCAACCGTTGTTTTGCGCCGCACCCGCAGGTTGAGCTCGGCAAATGCTTGCGCAATACGCGCCGAATTGCTGTCGAGCGTATCGCCGCTCATCAGTTCATTGCCGGTCATTAACAGTTCAATCGCCGGGCCTTGGTCGCGTGTTTCAGACATGATGTGTTCCGCAGGTTGATGATGGGCTGGATGATATCGCGTCAAACTCAGCATCAAGGATACCGCTCGCAGGCTAAACCCCCTAGGATAAGCCCCAAAATTGAGGAGAAGTCGATGAGTGCAGGGATCTTAATGCCGCGGCGGTTACACATCGGCGCGGGTGCCAGCGGCCAGCTATTGGCCACCTTGGCAGAGTTTGGGCTTCATCGTCCAATGATTGTCACTGACCCGTTCATGGTGAAGTGTGGTTATCTCGAGCAGATATCAGCGCCGTTAGAGGCAGCGGGTATGCCCGTGGGTGTGTTTGCGGACTGCGTACCCGACCCAACCACCGACAGCATTGCCGCGGGCTTGGCCGCACTGGGGGATTTTGAGCCCGATGTGCTGATTGGTTTTGGGGGCGGCAGCTCGATGGATACTGCCAAGGCCATGGCGGCGATGGCCGAGCGCACCGGCCCCCTGCGTGATTACAAAGCGCCCGCGCGCATGGAAACGGGTTTGCCGATTATTGCCATTCCCACTACGGCGGGTACGGGTTCTGAAGCCACGAGCGTGGCGGTGGTCACCGACACCGACACCGATGAGAAAATGTTGTGTATGGGTATGGGGCTGATGCCGCTTGCTGCGCTGGTGGACTATGAGTTGACCTTGAGTATGCCCCTGCGTTTAACCGCCGATACTGGGCTTGATACTTTGTGCCACGCGCTGGAGGCTTTTGTCAGCCGAAAAGCGAACCCGTTCACCGATGCGTTGGCCTGTGACGTTATCGCCGCTGTGCCTAAATGGCTGCCTGTCGCCTGTGCTGAGCCCGATAATACCGCGGCGAGAGAGGTCATGATGATGGCGGCGCTTAAAGGCGGGATGGCTTTTTCGAATGCGTCGGTCACCTTAATCCACGGTATGTCGCGCCCGATCGGTGCGCATTTTCATGTGCCGCACGGTATGAGTAATGCCATGTTATTGCCTGTGGTGACAGCTTGGTCGATACCCGGTGCGCCAGCGCGCTACGCCCAGGCCAGCCAGTTGATGGGTTTTGCCAGCGCCAGTGACAGTGAGGTCCGCGCGCTGGAGCAATTGGTGGTGGGGCTGACGCAACTGTGTGCGGATTTGGCGGTACCCACGCCTAGGGCGTTTGGTATAAGTGAGGCGGACTGGTTTGGGATTGCTGACACGATGGCGGCACAAGCCTTGGCTTCGGGCTCCCCGGCCAACAATCCTCGAGTCCCTGATCACGCACAAATATTGGCACTTTATGATCAGGTTTGGCGCTCAGAAGTAGTCTCACCCGCACACTGAGCGGTACACTTATAGCCCTTCGAATCGAGCATCAACCCCGGTGAGTAAAGCCGGTCAACAAACCCAGTTAACAATAGGAGATAGCCTGTGCATCGCGTGGTATTCAACCAAAAGGGCGGCGTTGGAAAGACATCCATTACCTGCAATTTAGCGGCTATTGGCGCGGCGCAAGGGCTGCGGACCTTGGTGTTAGACCTCGATGTGCAGGGTAATTCAACCCACTATTTGGTCGGTCAGATCGATGCTGAGGCCTTCCCTGCGGAGGCCCAAGGGGTTTCGGGCCTGTTTAAGCAAACCGTGGGCTCCAAGCGTATGCAAAAGAATCCCGACTCTTTTGTCTGGGAGACCGCCTACGAAAACCTGTATTTAATGCCGTCGAGCCCGTATCTGGCGCAGATCGAAAAAGACCTCGAGGCGCGCTACAAAATTTATAAGTTGCGTGACGCCCTCGCCAAGCTCGATGAGGAATACGACCGCATCTACATCGACACGCCGCCCAATTTCAATTTTTATTCAAAGTCGGCGTTAATCGCTGCCGACAGTGTATTGGTGCCGTTTGACTGCGATACCTTTGCGCGGCAGAGCCTGTACGAGTTAATGAATAATATTGAAGAGCTGCAGGAAGATCACAACCCTGACCTTGAAGTTGAGGGTATTGTGATCAACCAGTTTAATGCCCAAGCGCGGCTGCCAACGACCTTGGTCGAGGAGCTAAAAGCCGAGGGTTTTCCGGTCATGGACACCTACTTAACCAGTTCGGTCAAAATGCGTGAATCCCATTATGAGATGAAACCGCTGATTTACTTAGCGCCGAACCACAAGTTGACGCAGACCTATGTCGATTTACACGCACAGCTTGAAAAGAACGTGCGCAAGCGTCAGCGCGCTGCGGCACGCCAGTGACGTGCGTGTGCTAAGCGCACTGTATGCCCTCTGGTATAACACGGCGGCCTTGGTTCTTTAGATCATAAAGAAATAAAAAACAAATCTTTCAAAACTTTTGTTGTCGCGCGTACAGTGGCGTCTTGGAGATACCTCAAGACGCCCAAGGACGGATCTCGTGATGCGCACGACACCAACATTCGGCAATTCATCGGCCGCCCCGCTAGATATTGTTGCGGCTAATCAACAACTGCGCGATGCCTCACCCGCAGACATTGTTCGCTGGGCACTGTCGCTGAATTTACCCGCGATGGTCACCACCAGCATGGGTATTAACGCCGCTGCGACCTTACACGTTGTGGTGGCACGCGCCCCTAACATACCGGTTGTTTGGATAGATTCCGGCTTCAATGTCAAAGACACCTATGTCAATGCCGAGCGTATTGAGGCGCGCTTGGGGCTCAATTTGCAGGTTTATAGCCCGGCTATGACTCCCGAGCGACTCGTTGCGAAGCTCGGCGGTATTCCGTTGCCCGACGATCCGCGGCATCAGTGGTTCACCGAACAAGTGAAGCTTGAGCCCTTCCGTCGCGCTTTGGCAGCTGTGGAACCCGAGCTCTGGTTCACCGGTATTCGCCGAGAGGAGACGGCGCACCGCCGGCATTTAGACATTGTGTCGATCGATGCGCGCGGCCTTCTTAAAGTTGCGCCGTTTTTCCATGCCAGCGCCGCGGATATCGAAGCCTATATGCAGGAATATGACTTACCCACTTGCAGCCGTTATTTTGATCCGACCAAAGTCGAGGCGGGCCGAGAATGTGGTCTGCACACGGCGGCCTAGCGGCTTGTGGTCAATGTGCTCTCTGGTGTCAATGTTGCTCCACGGGGCCAGTGTTCTCTGTTGAGCAAACAGTAAGCGGCGCTGAATAGGCTGCTGTCGTTGGCGCGGTAAAGGCCAATGTGGGCCGCGAACGCGGCTTGCACGTCGCGGCGTAGCCTGCTGACAAAACCCCGAAACTTAAAACTCAGCGTGCCCTGGCGTACGCGGGAAGGGAATCACGTCACGAACGTTTTCCATGCCTGTCACGTAGGCTAACAAGCGCTCAAAGCCCAAGCCAAAGCCTGCGTGGGGTACTGTGCCGTAACGGCGGAGATCGCGGTACCACCAGAGGTCCTCTTTTAGCTGGTCATCCATGCGGGCATCCAAAACATCTAGCCGCTCTTCCCGTTGGCTGCCGCCGATGATTTCGCCAATCCCGGGTGCCAGTACATCCATGGCCGCAACGGTTCGCTCGTCATCATTGAGCCGCATATAAAACGCTTTGATTTCCTTCGGGTAGTCGGTGACCACAATAGGCCGGCCCACGTGCTTTTCTGCCAAATAGCGTTCGTGCTCAGAGGCCATGTCGATTCCCCAGCTCACGGGGTATTCAAACTTCTCGCCGCAGTTCTCAAGAATTTTGATGGCCTCGGAATAGGTCATGCGTTCGAAGTTGTGGTCGACAATGCCCTGCAGTCGCGACAGCACGGTGTCGTCAACCCGTTGTTGGAAAAACGCCATGTCATCACTGCAATCGTTGAGCACGGCGCTAATAACGTGCTTTAACAGCGCCTCGGCAAGTGCCGCATCGTCATCGAGTGTGGCGAAGGCAATTTCTGGTTCGACCATCCAAAATTCGGCCAAGTGGCGCGATGTATGGGAGTTCTCAGCGCGAAAAGTTGGGCCAAACGTATAGACCTTGCTCATCGACAGGCAGTGGGTTTCCACGGCGAGTTGGCCAGACACCGTGAGAAAAGCATCGGCGCCAAAAAAGTCTTGCTCCGCATCGACGCGGCCATCGCTGCGCCGTGGGAGGTTGTTCCAGTCTAAATTACTGACCCGAAAAAGCTCGCCCGCGCCCTCGCAATCCGAGGCGGTAATAATGGGCGTGTTGACCCAGTAAAAGCCTTCGCCGTTGAAAAATTCGTGAATCGCGCGGGCCATGACGTGACGTACCCGAGTGATTGCGCCAAAGGTATTCGTGCGTGTGCGTAAGTGCGCCTGAGTGCGCAAGTACTCAAAGGTGTGCCGCTTCTTTGCTATCGGATACGCCTCAGGATCATCGACGCCACCAACGACCACGACCGCATTGGCTTGAATTTCTACCGACTGCCCTTGGCCCTGTGAGGCAACCAATTCGCCGGTGACCTCTAACGCACAGCCCGTCGACAGCCCTAAAACCTCGGCTTCATAGTTGCTCAGGGTATTGGGTACCACGGCCTGAATGGGGTCAAAGCAGGTGCCGTCGTGCACTGCCAGAAATGAAATGCCCGCTTTTGAGTCACGCTTACTGCGCAGCCAGCCTTTGACCGTGACTTGCTGTCCGACCAATGCGGTGTCGTTTAATGTGGTTTTAATAGGCAGCCATTGGCTCATAAGAAAAATCCTTTACCCGGCAAAGTGCCGCGAACACTGGGTTATACGAAACGGACTATTGTAATCATTGTTGCACGCCATTCGGTACGGCTGATGATGGGCATCCTGCCAGTTTTGGCGCCTGGGCTACAGGGACATCACCGCGTAAATCCCCAGGCGCCTGGCCCGTGCCGCGCCCGAGCGGCGGTCTGCCAGCGGCCTTCTGATAGCGACCTTCTGGTAGCGGCGCTCGCTTTAGACATCGCCCGGCGCTTATGTGCCGGGCTCACCTGCCTGAGCCTGATTGCTTGGCGTTAGGAAACCAGTGGGGGTGCGTATGACTGGCGACACCCACAGGGCTACAGCGTAATACGTGGGCAATTAACCGACTTTTGGGGGTTTTAATCCGCAGTCTGGCGCTAATTCAAAACGTGCCACAAAGCCTTCCCGCTCGGGAGATTCGATGAAATCCACTTCAACGGTTTGATCAAGCTGGAAGCGGCGGGTAGTGCTGGTAAGGCTCGCCGCCCACTTGTCGAAGCTGAACTTCTCGGGGTCTTTGCGCAAATCGACAAAGCCTTCTAAGCCGTTGTCACGCAGTCGCACGGTGAAGCCTGAGCTGGTGATGTGACAGATGTTGCCCGTAAACCGCTGCTTGCCGTCTTCGCGAAGCTTGTTCAGATAGTTGCCGGCAAGCCAGCGCTCGGCGGTAAAAGATGCTTCGCGACTTTTGCTAATGGCGCCCGCCGCGCTTTGCAGGTAGGCGTCGGTAGCGTGGTTGGCGCTGCCTTGATCGAGCAGTGCCTTGATCTGCAGGTGTACTAAGAAGTCTACGGCTTTACGTAAGGGCGAGGTGAAGTTGGTGTAGGCCTGCAGCGCCATGCCCATATGCTCTGACGGCGCCGTACTTAACTCTGCACGGGTCAACAGCCGGTTCACCATGCCGCGCAATGGGAGGGCGTTTTCTGCGCTCGCCAAGGCCGCCAGTACTTGTCGGTACCCGGCTAGGGTCTCGAAGGGCACGTCGACTAAATCGGGTCGGTGACGACTGAGAAATTCTTTGGTTTCGGCGATGCGATCTTTGCGGAAGCCACCGTGGACAACAAACGGGCCACTGGCATCGGCCATGGCCAAGAAGTGCGCGGCGCAGCGGTTAGCCGCTACCATGCATTCTTCAACAAGATGCTGCGAAGCCATCTTTTCAAAGGCTTCTATGGATTCAATTTGACGTTGCTCGTCGAGGTGCCAGCGATACTCGCGGCGTTCTTCCATGACTAATTCGTTGGCTTCACGGCGACGACGCAGTGCGCGATACGCTTGCACCAGGGCTTCGAGCGGTGTTGAAAAGGCGATCAGCTCGTCATTGTGTCCGGTGACGTAGCGGTCAACCGCTGCGTATGACAGCTTAGCCCGCGAGCGAATACTCGCTTTAATGAACTCATAGTTGCCCACTTCACCTTCATCGCTGACGGTGATTTTGCAGACCAGCGCAGGCCGCAGTTGGTCCTCGGCGAGGGCGCAGAAATCGCGGCTGATTTCCTCGGGCAACATGGCGATCATGTCACCGTGGAAGTACACCGATGTACCCCGCGCCGTGAGGTCTTCGCGGATATCTTTAAGATCGCCTAGGTAGCTGGTTGGATCGGCCACCGCCACATAAAGCACCCAGCCATCGGTAGTGACCTCGGCATACAGCGCGTCGTCGATATCCTGCGTGCGCACCGCGTCGATAGAGACAAAGGCGAGATGGGTCAGGTCGGTACGGTCGGTGTCGGCCAGGGGCGTTTGTTTTTTCGCGTGCTCAACCAGGCGCGCGGCGGCTTTTTCGGGCCACGTCCAAGCCAACCCGGCGCGGGCAGCACAGTAGCGGTTTTCTAGCCCGGCCGTGCCTGGTGCGCCAATGACTTGCAGCACCTTGGCAGAGGGCTTGCCGTCTTGGATCGGATGGCGCAGCACCGCGCATTCAACGTGATCGCCGGGTTTGGCGCCGTTGCGTGCATGCGGGGGAATAAACAACCAGCGACTGAGCGTCGGTAGGTCGGGCTCGACGAATACCGCCTTACCTTTGTTGACGATTTTGCCCACAAAGCGATCGAGCGGGCTGGCGATGAGTCGTTCGATATCCGCGACCGTACGGCCCTCGGTATCTTTACTCGCTTTAGCTTTAGCGCCTTTAGGGGCGGTGGCAGGGCGAATGCAAATCGCTACGCGATCGCCGGGCAACACTTTGAGCATTTCGTCGGGGGGCAGGAAAATTTCTCGTCCGTCATCGACAACGGCAAAGCCGTAGCGATTTTGGGTGCCCTTAACGGTCGCTTCAGTGTGCTCTTTCTGCGCCTCAAGCTGGTCTTTGAGGCCCTTGAGTTGGGCCAGTGCGTCGGTGTTCAGCATGGCCGCTGGAAGCTCCTGACTACCTAGATTAAGAATGCCTGCAGTACCGCTGGTTAACGGACCCTGCAAGCCAGATCAGCCATCGTAGCGAAATTCGGTCTTGGTGTCAGGCGAAAAAAGCAGATCTTCGCGTTTTTTCGTTACGCCGTTGACAGCATAGAAAGTGGGGTCTTTACTGTGAGCTGTGCCGAAAAGTTGTGAGTAGGGCGGTCAAGCATTTGACAATACCAGTGAGCTGGCAGCGCTTTGCGTTTTTGATCCTCAGTCAGTCCTTTAAATTGTGCCGTGACAGCACTTTATGGACCCTTTCAGCCTGCCTATTTTGCGGTGCCCTTAATTCGAACAAAGCGGTGCCTTTGGGTGCCACAGTGTGTGTTTTCAAAACCTTTTACCTACCTTGCCGAGGATCCATGCATGGAATCCAGTACTGACCTGTCCGCTGAAGAGTCGTCGATTGCGCTTGCTGAGCAAAAAACCTATGTGCTAGATACCAATGTGTTGCTGCATGATCCGACGGCGATTTCTGCATTTGCCGAGCACCATGTGGTCATTCCTATGACCGTGCTCGAAGAACTCGACCACATAAAGGAGCGTATTGAAAAAACGGTGAGTCGCGAGGCCCGTATTGCGATTCAGTTGATTGATAAAATTATTGGCAGTGCCACTCCTCAAGAAATTCAACAGGGTGTTGAAATTCCCGGTTCTGATGCCAAGGGGCGCTTAGGCACCTTGTCGATTTATCCGGATCAGCTGATTAAAGAAGACAGTGCGGTGCCGTTTTTGAGCACTAACCAAGATCACGCCAACGACAACCGCATCATTAATGTGGCCCTGCGATTACAGCAAGAAAACCCGGCGGGTTTTGTCTGTCTGATTACCAAAGACATCAACATGCGCATTAAGGCCAAGGGTTCGGGCTTAGCCCATGTTGAAGATTATCGACACGACCGCGTTTTGGACGATATCGATCTGCTGGCCACCGGTTACACCCATGTGGATGGTGACTTTTGGTCGACGGTGACCGACGTAGATACGCTGCGCGAGGGCGATATCACTTTGCATCGCGTGCCTCGAGCGGCACTGCCCAATGCCTATCCCAATGAGTTTGTGCACGACGACCACGACTTCTTGGCCTATGTGTTCAGCATCGATGATGACTACATTTACCTGCAGGTCGATAGCCGCGACAACTTGATGAAGCAACGCTTTTGGGGGTTGGCGCCGCGCAACCTCGAGCAGGCGATGGCAATGAAGCTGTTGGATGACGATGAAATCGATATGACAGTGATGACCGGTCCCGCGGGCTCGGGCAAAACGCTGCTAGCACTGGCTTACGGGCTGCACGCCATTTTGGAGCAAAAAAAGTACAGCAAGTTGATTGTGGCTCGCTCGACGCCGCCGATGGCCGAGGATATTGGCTTCCTGCCAGGCACCGAGGAAGAGAAAATGATGCCGTGGCTGGCGGCCTTTGAAGACAACTTAGAAATTCTTCACGGTGCCGACGAGAGTGCCGGCGGCAGTATCGACTACGTGAAAGAGCGCGCCAATATTCAGTTTAAGTCGCTGAACTTCATGCGCGGACGCTCCTTTAATAACGCCTACATCATTATTGACGAGGCGCAAGGTCTTACCCAATTTCAGCTCAAGTCGATCATCAGTCGTGTCGGCGCCGACTCGAAAATTGTTGTTTTGGGTAACCTCGCGCAGATTGATAATAAATACATATCGCCACTGACCTCGGGCCTGACTTACTTGGTGGAAAAAACCAAGTTGTATCCGCATGCGGGGATTATGTTTATTGCCGGTATCGTGCGTTCGCGGCTGGCGAAATTTGCTGAAGAGAATCTCTAACTCGCACCGCTAAGTGCGCCGTGCCGCGTCGTATATTGGCGCGGTTGACGGCGCTTTTTTCGCCAGCGGGGCGGCCTGTGTTTGCTATCCAGCGCGCTGTGACGGCCGCTTAGTTGGGACTCTGGGGTCGCTGAGCCTGTTCAAAAGCAGGCCCTTGCGCGGCAGGTGTGCTGTGGGCTTGCACGCGTGCACGACGAAACTCACTATCTGTTATGCCCAATTATCAAGGTGTGACGGGCTGGTTTAGTCGGCCAGCGCTGCCAGTACCTGCACGCTGTCTCCAGCGGCCGCCTGCCAGTTTAAATCGCCTCTCTCACTGAGTAATACAACCGTTGAACCGAGGAAAAATCGGCCGAGCTCATCGCCTGCAGCCAGGGTTGGCTGCTCGCCGGGGGCGAAGTGCTGTTCGCGAATATCACTGGGCGTCGGTGCCTCTACGCCGCCCCAGACAGTGGTAATGCCGGCGACGATAATGGCGCCGACCAATACCACGGCCAGCTCGCCGTCGGCGGTATCAAACAAGCAAACCAAGCGCTCGTTGCGCGCATAGAGCGCGTTGATCCCATTGGCGGTGGTGGTGTTTACGGCAAACAATTGGCCCGGCACATAGCGGGTCATTTTGAGAGTGCCCGAAATGGGCATGTGGACGCGATGATAATCTTTGGGTGACAAGTAAACGGTGGCAAAAGCGCCCTGATCAAAGCGCGCGGCTTCTTCGGCGCTGCCACCTAACAGCGCTTGGCTGCTGTACACGCGGCCCTTGGCCTGCAACAACTGCCCGTCATCTACGCGCCCGCACTGGCTTAGCACGCCATCGGCGGGCTGAAGATAGCGCGAATCCCCGAGCGGGCGGGCGCCGGCTTTAAGGGCGCGAGTAAAAAAAGCATTAAAGGTTGGGTAATCTTGCGCCTCGGTATGCTCGGCTTCTGCCAGGCTGATGCCGTAAGTGCGCATAAACAGCTTGACCAGCAAGTTCTTCAAAAAAGCGGGGCGTTCGAGATCAGCCAGCTTGCCAATCAAACGCGATAAACCGTGCTGCGGCAGTAATGCCTGAAGTGCTATGAATAATTTGTCCATGTGACTAGTATGACCTTGAGCCAAGGAAGGTTTGGGGGAGTTTACGTGATGCGCTTTACTCATGCTCAAAAGATCTACCCATGGGGTCATGTTTTTTGCGCGGTCGGTTTGCTGTGTGCGTTATCCGCACGGGCCGAAGATGTCGTCGAAGCACCTGATCCGGCGGGTATGGATGCCCCCGAAATAGAAACCCAGTCGGTGCTGCCCAGCGGCGATATGCCGAGCAATTGGGTGGATTCGGGCCACGGATTTATGACCCAGCGTGCCAATGAGTTGGCCAGCTGGGTGGATCATTTTTTTGGCGATGCAGAAGTCGACGCCGAACATGGTGAGTCGCGTCTGCGCCTGGGTATCGCCGAAGAGTGGGATGAGCGCTTGGGCACCGATTTGCAGGTGCGCATTGGCGGCAAGGT
>Ga0209137_1002864_pt1 | contig 14819 bp, 12 predicted proteins | sample SaaInl5LU_22_DNA_FD_184642 | JGI IMG/M metagenome (GOLD analysis project Ga0209137, IMG submission 184642) | Marine microbial communities from expanding oxygen minimum zones in the Saanich Inlet - ESP_105LU_22_DNA (SPAdes) (version 2) | ecosystem: Environmental > Aquatic > Marine > Intertidal... | reverse complement strand
CGTTATATAGCTAAGAAAATAATTCGCCTGAGATTTTGCGCGTTTCTCCAGGCCACGTCATATTATGGGTCCATTATGCCCAGTCTCGTCAATTGGTTTGATTTAGTGTATGCTTCTACATAAGCACAAACCCTACTGTAAATGAAACCTATGCCGTTGATATGCCTAAGCTCGTCAATTGGTTTGGTTTCCTCTATGGCCGTGCGGGGCCATACCGACGCAAAATCACCATCGTCGAGGATTGTTTTGGGGTTCTGTATGTCCCTGTATCCCCGATGTATTTCTAGAGATTTGTAAAAATAAAAAAAATATTTTTTATACTTTCTTTTTTCTAAAAAAAGTTTTGAAAATAAAAAAAGTTTTTTAGAAAATTATATCCTTTAAAAATTCTATCCCGTGTTACGGCGACAAATCCAATTTATGTAATCCATGTATAACCATAGCCAAATCAAACTGGTATTTCATATCGAGTGTTACCACGTCTTCGGTAGACCTATAAATTCTAGACGTCTTTTCTAGTTCACATCCATCATCCATGTATACCGTTCTTTGTTTGATTCTGTGTATCACGTTAAGATTGCTACGCATTTTCTGTATCCAATATCTTTCTATGACGTGTGCGTGTCGTTTATTGTTTACACGATAATACCCAATCTCTTCCACCTTCAGTTTGCGGTCCGGTGTGTTTCGTATGGCCTTACCGATCCTTTGCATATGCTTACCCATATTCCAGACTTTACCGTGACCGTAGTGTTCTACCATGCGCCTCGCTAAATCACACGTCTGCCCGATGTAAACACCGGAACATGTGTGTATCGCGTATATACTAAACACATACATATCATAAAAACACCCTTAATCTTTAATACTCGTCAATTGGTTTGGTTTAGTGTATAGCCGTGCGGGGCCATACCGATGCAAAATCACCATCGCCGAGGATTGTTTTGGGGTTCTGTATGTCCCTGTATCCCCGGTGGATTTCTAGAGATTTGCAAAAATAAAAAAATATTTTTTATACTTTCTTTTTTCTAAAAAAAGTTTTGAAAATAAAAAAAGTTTTTTAGAAAATTATTTGAGAATATTTATAAAAATCACACTCCATGTCTAAACCAACCGAAACCACGAACGAACGCGTACCGCGTGATATCGTACGAATCGGTACGACTATTGGGAAGCGTAGGGAAACACACAGTGAGTGTAGGGAAGCGTCGGGGAGGGGACCTCGGGGTGTGGGGAAGCGTGGGGAAGTGTTGGGGAAGCGTCGGGGAAGCGTCGGGGAAGCGTGCGGAGAGTGTTGGGGAGTTCATGAGCTCGTGAGCTCGAGAAACCGAAGCGTGCGGAGACACGGAACGGGGAGCTCGTGAGCTCGGGAGCTCGAGAAACCGAAGCGTGCGGAGACACGGAACGGGGCTCACGCGGGGCGTGGGGGGGTTAGACGGTTTGGTTTATTATATGAAGCATCCTGGCGCGCGGTAAAATGCCGCCACCATTATAATCATTCACCTCACTTATACCTCTCCTACCATCGCCACTTATAAGTAAAGATTCAATCTGATTGTTCCTCGCTCCATCATCATCAGGTGGCATTACAGTATTTTTTTGATCGAATACAAATGTATTAGTTGAGGTATTAAATTTAGCATGTTTAATAACTCCATAATAAACACCCTCCGCGAGTGATATTATAGTGCCATCACTTGACATTTTTGGATCCCCTGAAATAGTTTGTCTGTAAGTCCATGTACTACCGGAACGTGTGTATAACCTTCCACCCATAAGAACTTTATTGCCATAGTAATCAATCTGGGCATGAGAAGTGAGATTGTTATTACCAGGTGCATAATTAAACACCTGTGACCATGTACTTGTAGTTCCATTAAAAATACTAGCAAATGTATATCCATCATCGCTACTAGCCGCGTACCAAACTGCAACTATATATTTACCGTCACCTGATATGGCACATGAGTAAACTCGAACCTCATAAGTAAAATAACTTGTGGCGATACTTGGAACTAGCGTTTGGACAAGAGACCAGGTACTATTTACTCTCTTATACACCTTAAGTGAACCATAAAGATCCGACGTCCAATTAGTACCAGCTTTCTTTATGGTACCGGTGTCTCTGGGTGAAGCAACCGCTAGCATCGATCCATCGTGTGATATACTAACCTTAAAACCAAACCTAATATCGTATGTAGAAAGAAGACGGGCTTCCCTGGACCATGTTCCATTTGAATTTTTTTTATATATGTCAATAGCATCTTTGTAACTGCCAGATGGAAAAGACCTAATATCTCCGCTAACTACACGTTGATTATCACCAGATATGGCTGCTGAAGTTCCACTAGTATAAGAAGAAACCGCGGGGGGTGTGATACTAACACTAGTACCACTAGTTACTCCATTCTCATTCATTTCAGCTATGTAAAACCCGTCTTCATCAGTTACAATATATTTAGTCCCATCTTTGGATATATCCACACGTCTATCAGCGCCTTGAAATCGTGCAACAGCCATGTTAGTAGTATATGTCGAATTAGTTTCATAAAAACTTCGATAAACATTGCAAACTACGGTGCGTGTAGCGGTTACATCGTGCGCCGTGTTACCATCAGTTGCATTGTACACTATATCAAAAGTACCATTCTCTAAATTTGTATTTACATTACTCAAATCTGTTGATAAAAATCCATCGACCGAAACAGTGGCACCCGCATCCTGATAGGTATCACCATAATATATCTGCTTTGGGTTATCACCCTCGATAGTGATAACTGGCGGAACCGTGTCTTCTATTGTGATAGTTCTAATTGCTTTTGTAAAATTATTTCCATCAAATGCCGTGTATACCACATCAAATGTATTTCCATACACCAAGGATGTATTAACATTACTTGTATCGGAACCAAAATATGTAGAACCTTCGTCCACGGTTACACCAATCTCCGAGTAACTAGCAAATCTCTCGATGCTATAATCACCGTCAGTAATTGTAATAACTGGTGGCACTGTATCAACAACAACCACACTTCTGACAGCTTGCGAAGTTGTATTACCATCCGTTGCCGTATATACCACATCAAATGTACTATTATGCACTCCATCCATATCAACATTACTTAAATCGGCTGGAAACAAAGTAGAACCTGGATCCGCGGATGCATAAGGATCATTAAATGTTGAAAATCTCTCTACGTAATATGGATTAGCGCCATTTATTGTTATTACTGGAGATACTGTATCCGAAACCTGTACAGTTCTAGTTAGTTGGTTAGTGTTTACTCCGTCACTGGCGTTATAAGTAATAGAATAAGACCCAACCACAGTATTATCAAGTGCGTCAGTATTAACACTTGTCAAATAAGAACCTTCATCTAAACTTACTGTTGTGCTAAAGTCTGGTATGGGTGCATATCGCTCTAATGTGATGAGAGGAGTACCTAACATCGTGATTACAGGATCAACCGTATCTACAACAGTGACACTCCTGATTAGATTAACATTTTGTAATGCATTTGAATCCGCTATGTCGTACACTACATCAAATGAAGACCCATGTGTAATGGATGTATCTACATTACTTAAATCTGTACCAGCTACGAAACTTCCTTCGTCTAGTGTAATATCACTATCACCTGGATCCACATACGTACCAAATCGTTCCGTGGTATAAGATTCATACTGTAATGATGCTACTGGTGGTGTGGTATCTACAACGGTCACAGTTCTTATGACAGTCACGTCGTGTGCAGTATTCCCGTCTGTTGCATAATATACCACATCAAATGTACCTATATTTGTAGTATTTGAAACATCCGCATTACTCGTATCCGTTGTTAAAATAGAACCAGCATCTGCAGTCGCACCCGGATCCGTGTACTGTGTGTATATTTCATGTACGTATTCTGGTTCGTTAACGGTTATAACGGGTGGTGCAGTGTCAACTACACGTATAGTTCTAAACGCAGTTGTTTGATTCGTACCGTCTCTCACTATATACTCGACAGATTGTAATCCAGTTGATGTATTATCTACATTTACTTGATACACATATGAACCATCATCGAATTCAACACCTGGATCTATGTCAGCCCATACACCGTATCGCTCCAATACATAAGTCGTATTTGGATCCACAAGAGAAACCACAGGTGGTACAGTATCTTCTACTACGACTGTGCGTGTAATCACATTTGCGTTTTCTTGATCATCAATCACGTTATACGTAACCGTGTACGTACCTTGTGTAGTATTATCGAGTTGAGACGTGTCCACAGATACGAGACTACCCGGAGCTTCTATTTCAACACCTTCGTCTATATCCGAGAAAACACCGTACCGTTCAAGGGTCACGGAACTCGCACCATTCAAAGTGACAATGGGTGCTGTTGTGTCCACAACATTTACGATTCTCTGTACAATCGTATTTGCATTAATATCATCTGTCGCATCATATGTCACTGTGTAACTCCCAACCGCTGTGTTATCTACATTAATTGTTGTACTCACGAAACGAGAACCTGATTCTGTATCTGTAGTTGCGCCCGGGTCCACATACTCCGCGTAACGTTCGAGTGTGTATGGGTTGTCACCGATAATTGTAACTATAGGAGACAAGGTATCGGCCACCGCGACCCGTCGTAAAACGACTGCATCTGGATTTACACCATCACTCGCTCTGTACACGACAAAGAAAACACTGTTATCAGTGGTTACCACATTTGAATAATCGATACTGACCGATGTACCCAAATCAACTTCATATAATGGATCTACATCTCTAAAATCGACACCTGGTTGCATTTCATATGGATTATCGCCTAGCAGCGTGATCACGGGTGGCTTGGTATCGACAATATTGACTGTTCTCGTTTGAGTGACATCGTGCAAAGTGTTACCATCTGAGCCGACATACGTCACCAAAAATGAACTTCCGTCTGCAAGTGCGTTGTTTACAGCCGTAAGATCAGTCGTGAGTATAGTTCCCCGATCAACCGTCGCACCAGGATCTGCGTAGACGTCGAAACGTTCGAGTGTGTATGGATTATCGCCACGTATGGTGACCACCGGTGGAAGAGTATCCACAACGTTCACGGTGCGCGTAACCGCAACATCGTGTAATGTGTTACCATCTGTCGCGTTGTACACGATAACGAATGAACCTATAGATGTGTTTTGAACATTACTCAAATCTGGGGTGACGATGGTACCGAGATCACCCGTCGCACCTGGGTCGGTATACACATCGAAACGTTCGAGTGTGTATGGATTATCACCCAATATAGTCACCACGGGTGGGGTCGTATCCACGACATTAACTATTCTAGTATGAAAAGTGGTAAAAACTGGGTTAGACACCGTGTAGTTTACAGTGTACGCACCAACTGCTGTATTATTCACTGAAGACGTCGTAGACGTAACACTCGAGTTTGCGTCCACATCGAGCCCTTCATCATCGTATGGGTCATACCTCTCGAGTGTATACGGATTGTCACCTTCGAACGTGACAACTGGATATTCACCGACTTTTACGATTCGTACCTTCGTCGTATCCGGATTTATACCATCCGTGGCCACGTAGGTTATGTTAAAGTCACCAAACGCATTGGTATTCACCGTAGACACGTTAGATACGAGCGTAGACGTTTCATCTAGTGTGACACCCGGATCAGTAAACGGTGTGTTTATCAAGTGTCCGTATGGATTATCACCCAAAATAGTAATGACGGGCGAATAAAAATCAAGGTTCGTGAGTTGAGAATACGAAGCTTGATATTCTGTTTCTACAGACGGATAAATAGAATAGTGAAACCTATTATTAGGTTTAGTTTTTACGTCTGTTAGTTTTCTTAAAGTATTTGTATTTTTAGGTAACTTTGTATATCTTGATACAGGCTTACCAACCAAGGTAGACAACTGACTACTCTGTGAGTAATCGTCTCTACCCATCGCGTTTAATACTAAGTCAGAAATTAGTCCACATACATTACACGTGCCATACCGTCTTTTATCTTTAGAATGTTATAGTTTACTGCATATATGGCTCTATTGATGTTTTCTGTGCAATGAATCGTACATGAATCTATTCTGCTGAAATTAAGCGTTCCTGTGGGTTGGTATCTGCATGTGGATATACAGAACGGGTACACAAACATACCTTCTGAGTTAGAAGCCGAAAATTCGGTATTGTAATAACACGGGACAGACGTGTAATACGGTACGCTTACCTTATAGTCGTCTATGTCTGACCCGTTTACCTGAATCTTGACCTTATTTACGCGAGACACGAGATTATTTGAACCACTCACGTTACTGCTCGCCAAAAATTTGACGGGGTGATTAAACGTGAGTTCTTGTACCGTTTGGTTCATTGGTTTATTCTTTTGTACCTGGAAAATCAACATGTTGTGTTCGGAAAGCGCGACCTTTACCTTTTCATCTTCATCCAAGTACGCGTACCGCGCATTCAAGTGGCACGAATAGTTTTCATTAAAACTCGAACTCCACTTAATTTTCAATTCCACATCGTGGTTTTGAATGGCGACGATAGGGAGACTCGTTTGCCAGGACTCACAGAAGAAGAAACGAAGGGGATAAAAGAACGAACTCGAACCTATACCCCCGTGAAGACTCGCCGCATACGATTTGGAATACGTGGTCGCCAAAAGATCGATGGCGATGTCTTCCGAAAATTCAGCATCTTGGCGATCTACCAATTGACCACCAATATATAACTCGACCTCGTCTATCACGGTTCGCCAATCATCTATCAATTGAGCGACACCATTCAACTTTACATCGATGTAACAGTGTCCCAAAAGGTCACCCGAACGTTTAAACATGACACTGGACGTACCACCCGCTTTAGGGATACCCTGGATGGTTTGCTCCTGTGTAAACGTAGCGAAGTTACTGTGTCTCTTAAATGACGAGTTAAAGAACGTGATCTGAGGGGAACCCGTGATGTGGACATCTTGTTTGCCACGAGCCAACAACTGAGCGACAGCTCCGTTAGACATATCTAATAATACCTATTATTTTATTGCTAACGATAATTCCACGAGTTCTTTGAGTGAGTTCACAAGTTTTTCGTGACACGCACTCAACATGTGTTCGGGGTTCTTCGTGAGTTCCACGATTCTGGTGTTATCATCGGGCTGAGAAGGCTCCTCGAACTTACGTATGTAATCGGCGACCGTGTACACGATGGCGTCTAGGTACTCCTCCATCGCCATCTCGATCCACGAATTTTTGGGGGTCCCCCACGTCGTGGTATCCATGTGTGTTCGAACACCGTGACCATACTTCTCCTTACCGAGATTAAGCCTTTCTGTAACCAATTCGATCATTTTATGATAAATATTAGAGTCTATTTTTTAAATCCTTTCGAAAAAAAATAATTTTTTCTAATTCTTTTTTCGAAAGAAAGTTTCTAAAAAAATATTTTTTTATTTTTACTTTCCAAATTTTATGATTCTCAAAACACTGTCTACCAAACACAAACCATTACCAAAAATAGCGGTGTTTCGGATGAGGTCTTCGAGAGACACCATAATGTCTACTTAGATTTCTTCCTGGGAGGTGAAAACCGTTCCGTGTTACTCATGTTAGAACCCGGTGAACGAGGACCAGCAAATCTAGATACAGGTGTACCCGACCTCGCGCGTCTACTGCGTGGTGAATTAGGAGAATTGGGTGTTCCGAGTCTCGAATACACACTCAAAGCGGATCTCGTAAACCGGGACCCAGTTCCGACGGAACTACGAGGTGAATTCACATTAGATGACGATGAGGCCGAAGGAGATGCAGAGTACGAACCACCCACGTTAACCTCTGCTCTCACCAAAGCGCTCGACATAACGTTTCTAAATCTATCACCCACAGACACGTTTCGCGGAGACGCGATAAAGTTGCGGGTCGCGTTACGCATTTCGTCCGTGATTCGAATTCGCATGTTTGGGTAGTTCTGTGGAAGTCTCGCGAGTCTCATGACACTTTGTGCGAAAACTCGATTTTGTGTACCCGCGATCGCACGCGCGATGGCGGCGTACCCGATGGTCTGTTGAGTCGATATTCGTTCCAAACCTTTACAAATTGGACACTGTGTTCTGGGGTTCCCGTGTATACACTCGCGTGTCATTCTTACTTTTTACCGGTATTTTTATTCTTGCTAGCCTTAGCTTTAGACTTTGCGGTGTTCACGTTAGAACTTATTTGATTCCACACCTTCTTTATGTTTGCGCTAATCATAGCGCTTCTCACAACCTTTGCACTCTGAGCGATGGATTTATCCGCAAAATTCAACGCACGTCTCACCTGTTTAGCGCGTCTCTCTGGAGAAGACACGGTAGTGGTCATCCTAGATAAAGCGCTCGTGACGGCCCTGGTCTTGGGGGTCATGATCACCTTTTTACGCGGTGTATTGGGTGACGTAGACGCCTTCCTCTTTGGAGTGGATGGAGGAGTCGCCATTTATTATACGTAAATTTTTTAGTTGGAGGAGAGCATATCATGGAATCGCTCACAAAAGTTTTTGAGTTTTGGTAAAATCATATCGTTCCAACGTTCCTTTTCACGAGGAATATAGTGAGACATTCGCTTGGAATCACACTGTTCGATGAGAGTACACGCGTGTAAATCGAGCATTTCCATGTATGTTTGACACTGGATTTCCTCGTATTCACGAACGGACCTGAAAAGACCTCTCGCGCGGTTCTTGATTTCCACGATGGATCTCGACCCATCTTCGTTTTCACGAATCCTATCTATCCGTCCCACGATTTGATAGGTCGTACCCGCAAGCGTACACACGTCATATTTATAGAAGGTTCTGTCTTCCACGAGATTTTCGTAGTGGTCTGCTGTCGTGTCTTCGTGTCTCGTCCCGTGATTGGTATACAGGGTCTTTCGTATGTGTTCTTTGGCGGCGGCGAGTTCATCATTCTTGAGTCCTGATACCTTTTCGAGTTGGTTAGAAACAGCTCTGAATTTCTGTTCAACACTCGTACTATTCGTAGACTTGAACTGTTCGGCATTTTTTAAGAGGTCTTTGGCGACCTGAGACGTTTCAATGGCTTGCATGGCCACTTGTTCTTTCGTGCGCCCCTCAAAGGTTTCGGGCATGTACTTACTCCACAATTCATCGGCGATTTCGAGTGGTGTTTTATACATGTTCTTTCCAATCATGCCCGCGACTTCAGACGCTTTGAGAATGACCTTTGGGATGCCGAGTGGTTTGAGATTGGGTTTTTTATCGCGGAGAATTGGATACACGCGACCACACGCACGCGAATCATTCAAAGCATCGTGTGCACCTTCGAGCTCTTCATTGAAAAGCTTTTGGTACAACACACCCAATTTCATGTTACGCAAAAACACTTCTCGAGTCATGTCTAACGTACACACAAAATGAATGCGTCTGAAAGGTTCAACGCTTAAACCACGTCTGTAACACTCAGAAAACAAGACATCTTCGTCGAACTTTGAATTGTGTGCGACGAGTATGTCTACACCACGCATGGTTTCGAGAAACGTATCGTAGATTTCCTTAAAGGGTTTACCCACAGATTTTGCATGTTCGGGTGTTATTCCGTGTATTTCGGTTGCTTTCACATCAAATGTGTCTGGATACACTATCCCATGATAGGAAGATACCTCCCTACCACTCGACGTGTATTTCACGAGGGCCAAGGACAACATACGACAGTGTTTAAAATTATCTATGTTATCTGGGGTTGCCCGAGTCCGGGCCATGGGAAGACCCGTTGTTTCGGTGTCCCATGCTATGTAACTCATTATTAAGTAGATGGAGTGTTATCTTTATCTCTTTTTCTTTTTGAAGTAGTCGACCTGTTTTTTGAGAATCTTCTTCACGTCTCCAGTGCTTCGACCACCAAACAATTGCTTGATTTGCTTTTCACTTAAGACCTTAGAGTACAATGAAATCATCTTACGTTCGATATCCTTTGGAACTTTCATGAGTCTCAATTCCTTATCGATCAATTCTATCACGTGTTTCTTTCTTTGACCGACGGTGGGGGTTCTGAGTTTGGGCATGATTTCTTTGCGTTTGCTCGCGACCACGGATTTGCGGTACGCAGACGTGGGATCAGCGAGAATATTAAACTTTTTGATGGGTTTCTTTTTCTTGTCGTCATTCTTTTTGTTTTTAATTTGGATGACGGTAGCGTTACCACCGGTACCGCCGGTCGCCTTGATACTCGGGGCAAACTGAATAGAAATAGGCTGTTTAAATGGCGCCAAGAATTGTTGAAGATTCGATTTAGTGATTCCGGGTGGTGTTTTAGGAGACTTGGCCATTTTATTGAATATTGGTTCGAGTGATCTCCGTGCTTTGGGTGTTCCTTCACGTTTCCAGCGTTCCTTTCTCTTTTTTGAAGCTTCTATAGCGCCTTGTTTTTTAGCTTCCCTGTGTTGTTCTTTTATTGATAGCGGGTTTTCACCTTTTTTTATATATTGATTGTTGGGTGTAGTTGGAGAGGATGTTGTAGTTTTAGTAGTGGGTGGTGCAGTTTGAGTGGGCGTTTTAAATTCTGTTTGTTTGGATGGTGCAGTTTGAGTGGGTGTTTGAATACCTGAACCAGTAGGATAACGCAACCTTCGTCGTACTGTTGTTCCCATCTTAATATTACTGAGAAAATTTGTTTGTGTTTCTTGGTTTTTTGTTTTTGGTGGCGCTTGCGTTTCAACAACAGTTTCTTTACTGCGGTTTATTTCACCAGTGACACGCTTCAATTGTGAAAGGAAATTTACGTTTTTTTTAACGGGTGTTGGTCTTGGGACATTTTTACGTGGTTGAGTATTAATAGTGGGTGGTTCCTCTGTACTCTTAGTTCTTTTGAGTTGTGGTTTTTTCACACTATGAGATTCGCGCCGTCCTCTTTTTCTACCGAGAACCTTTTGTATGGCATTATTATGTTCACGCAGTTTATATTCGTATCCTTTAATTATTTCGCGTTGTTTATTTATATTTGAAAGTGCCGTTTTAGGTTTCTTTTTCATATTGGAAAGTTTTTTTCGTGCGATTGCCAATCTTTCATTTACATTTTCTCTCATACTTTCTAACTCAGATTGAGTATTACCCACAATTAACCCATGTCTTCCAACAGGGGAACTACTAATGTCCTTATTGAAAATCTCCATTACCCTATTTACAGCACGGACACCGGTAGTGGGTGTTGTTCGACCAGTCTCACTTTCACTCAGTCGTCTCGAATTCCCACTGAATGATGATTGACGCCTCACAGTAGGTTCACGATTGGATTCCGATAGAGAAGAGATAGTTCTCACTTCACTTCTAGAGGTTCTCCCGATCGGGGGTTTGGATGAACTCATATCTACTATTCACTCACATTTTTATGATGTCGTACACGACCTTCCCATCGATGATTTCGTCCCTGATGAGAATATCCTTGAGTGCCACGAGGTCTGTCTTGCGGGAAGATAACATATCGAGTACCTCTGAATAACACTCATCCGTGATCCTGTGGACCTCGAGGTCGACGAGGTACGCCGTCTGCTGTGAAAGTGCGCTGACGTCCATGTTAATCTTACCGACGGCTTCAGACATGCCGTACGTCGTCACCATTTCACGCGCGATGGTGTGTACTTGTGCGAAATCACTACTCGCACCCGTGGTCACGTTTTCCTTTCCGTACATGAGTTCTTCCGCCGCGTGTCCACCCAACGCAACTTTTATTTGGGACAAAAGGTATTCTTTCGTGTACATGCCTCGTTCATCACTCGATGGTTGGAAGAACGTGACGCCACCCGCGTCACCTCTGGGAATGATACTGACTTTACGAACTTCATCGTACGAAGGCATCAACACGCCTATGATAGCGTGTCCCGCCTCGTGATACGCCACGAGTTTCTTGCGTTCATCAGACATGGGTGCACCACCCTTCGCACCCACGACGACGCGCTGATACACGTCTTCAATGATCGGAGGGGTAATAACATTGGTACCTTCTTTCACGGAACGAATGGCACACTCGTTCATGAGGTTTTCGAGGTCCGCGCCGGAGAACCCAGTCGTTTGTCTCGCGACATCCATGAGACTGACTTCCGGCGAAAGGTTCTTGTTTTTGGAGTGGACTTGCAAAATCTTTTCGCGTCCATACACGTCTGGAAGACCGACCTGTATCTTTCGATCGAAACGACCCGGCCTGAGAAGCGCGTCATCGAGAATGTCTGCCCGGTTTGTGGCGGCGATGACAACTATTTGCGAATCGTTATCGAAACCGTCCATTTCAGTCAACAATTGATTGATAGTCTGTTCGCGTTCATCGTTCGCGGCAAATCCATTCATGGAACGCTTCTTACCGATCGCATCTATCTCATCAATAAACACGATACACGGTTGATTCTTACGCGCCATATCGAACACGTCACGCACGCGCTTCGCGCCCACACCGACGAACATCTCGACGAACGAGGAACCGGAACACTGAATGAACGGAACAGAGGATTCACCTGCGATAGCACGAGCCAACAATGTTTTACCCGTACCGGGCTTACCGGTGAGTAAAGCACCTTTTGGAATCTTTGCGCCACTCACAATGTATTGGGTTGGGTCACGAAGGAAACCAACAATCTCTTGGAGTTCATCCTTCGCGCTATCGATGCCCTGAACGTCATCGAATCTCGTCACGATTTCATCTTCGACATCGAGTGGTTTTTCGCCCATATTGAATGGGTTCGCACCTCCTCCACCACCCATACCACCGATAAACATGCGGAAGATTGCGATGGACAAGAGTATGGTGAAACCAATGGACGTGATGTCGCCGAAAGACATGGACGAGGACAAATCCGTTTGGATGTTTGCGTCGCTTTCCATGAGCATTTCCCAAAATGGGTTCGAGGGGATGTAGTTTGCGAAGGATGTTTCTCCGTCGTCATTCATGTAATACACGAGGCCCTCACTTGGCTTTATCAAGACATCGTGTACTTCATTCTTTTTGACACCTTTTACGAAATCACTGAATAGTTTGGGTTGGGGTTTTTCTTGTTTTACCTTTACGGATGGAGCACTGAAAAGTTTAGCTGTAGCTAACATATTACATTAAACACAGAAATCTTTATATCTAGCAAAATTCATCTTGTCCATCATATAGTACATTTGATACGCGTCGGTGATGGATGGACATCGGTATTCTTCGGGCATACACTCGGGTATGCCTTCGTTCGAGTAGTACGCAGTCTCGCTGATTCTCTTTTCAAAATGAGACGGGTGGTGTGTATGTAACCACAAGAGGTGCTTCGCACACGTGTGTATCTTACCGTATCGTTTTGTATATTCTAAAGTGAGCGCCATGCCTATTTCACACGCATACAGGTAATTTTCGAGAGACGATGCCACCCACATGGTCATGGGGTGTTTCGCGTGTGCCGGGCGATATCCACGTTTCGTTCCATCCTTACTAAATGGTGCGTTTCCAGACACGTAATCACTCTCACCTGAAAAGTGCCACGCCGTGTATAACATTTGGCATATTTCGAGTTGTATCTTAACCACGTGCTGATCGCAGTTCATGTGCGCGTTTTCACACGGATCCAAAGAAAGAAAGAATATGTTCATCCTTGTGATCCGAAGTGTTTTCAAAGTCTATCTCGTACACGCGAGATTCTACGTTTCCGTAATACACGGTTCCGTCACAGAGTTTCCAAACTTTTTCGCGCGATTTTTCTATCGCGTAGTTAGATGCGTGTTTGATATTATCAAACACGGCACGATCGAGGATGTGGTCGTTGACGAGGACGTTGGCGACGAACATATTTGTGTATAATTAAAAGGGCTACATCTATTGACTTAGGCTCACTCTACATCTGAAAAGTATTCTTCTTCCACGACTTCTTCATCGTCGTCATCGTTATCCACCTCGATCGCTTCTTCATCCGGAGCCGCATCGTCGTCTTCATTTTCTTCCTCGTCGTCTTCCTCCTCTTCTTGTTCGGGTTCGGGTTCCGGTTCTGGCTCTTTCTTTTTGATTTTCTTCTTCGTGTTTGAAGTAGACGGCTTGTTAAACACGGCATCTAGTTTCTTCCACCGAATTTCCATATTTTCTTTCTGTTTAGTCAACGATTCGGGTAATTTGCTGACGTACTCGTCTTCGTAACCGATCGCTTTGAGTGCGGCCGCCAACACTTTGACGGGCGGCTTCTTTGCCTTTGAAAAGTACTTCTCATAGAGTGTCGCCATGTGGGTCAAGAGTTTCACGCGCACTTTACCACACTTTAACACGTTTACGCGAACAATCACGTCATCTGAATATTCAACAAGTTTTGGTTTGCTGTAAACAGGTTTATTAGACGCGGGTAAAGGACGAGCATACTTCGGAATCTTAAACTCTGCGCCACTCGCTTCACATGATTTCTTAAGGTTCTTGATGTACGTATCGTAATCATGAATGTAATACGGTTCCATTTGGTGAAACTGTGTCTTTTCAGGATTTGTGATTCTATACAGAAATGAACCCTTCGCAGGTCTAGATGACGTAGTCATCGCTGGTTCTTGCACGCGAATTTGGGGTCGTTTGTACATGTTTATCTAACTTTCTTATTCTTTATTACAACTTAGGTCTAATTCACATTCTATCACGTGATGCGCTTGGAAATTTTGGAGAGATTCGTAAGGTCCCCAAATTTCTATGACTTTGCGGTTCTTGTCGTACCAGAGATAGGACAACTCAAGGAATCTGGTGAGCCAATAGAAACGTTTACCTGACTTACCTATGAACTTGAAAATGTCATCTTCCTCGTACGACGAGACATCTAATTCGCTGTAATGCGTG
>Ga0209137_1002863_pt1 | contig 14819 bp, 22 predicted proteins | sample SaaInl5LU_22_DNA_FD_184642 | JGI IMG/M metagenome (GOLD analysis project Ga0209137, IMG submission 184642) | Marine microbial communities from expanding oxygen minimum zones in the Saanich Inlet - ESP_105LU_22_DNA (SPAdes) (version 2) | ecosystem: Environmental > Aquatic > Marine > Intertidal... | reverse complement strand
CTTAGACAGGTTTTCATTGTCAAGTCTTGCTCTTAACTCGTTATTAATGATTGTAGTTTTATTTTCCTCCTTGTCTATTTGAGCCTGAAAGTTAGCATCAATTACATCAGATAAACCCTGAACGTATTGCTTTGCCTTATCAATATCTTGAGCAGCTTGTTCAGCTTCAGCCTGTCTAATAGCTATTTTAGCCGCCACAGTAGCCCTCTCATTCTCAATTTCAAGCAAATTTAATTCTGCCTGCAATGAAAGCCAAGACTCCCCATTCTCCTTTCTTTGATTTATTTCTTTTTGAAGGTATTCCTTCTCAGATTGAAAGTCCTCTATCCTATACTCTTCTTTTATCTTTATTCTCTCAGCTTCTGTTGTTGCCATTGCAAGTGCGCCTTGCTTCTCAAATTCTCTTTGAGCTTTTTTAACAGACACATAAGCGTTAATATCCTCATTAAATTGCTTTTGTTTATTTATATTTATTTGATTGTCAAAAGCTTTATTTAACATGATTTTAACATCAAGAAACTCAGCTTCTGCTTCAAGAAGTTCTTCCTTTAGAGCTCCATCAGCCTCTGAAATTAATCTTTTATAATTCTCCTCATCCTCTTCAGTCCATTTATTATCTTCTTCAGCTTGTTTCTTTTTCTCATCAAGCTCTTTTATATAATTATCTTTCCTTAGAGTTTCTTTTTCTATGTAAGATTTCTTTTTAACCTCAAGCTCAGCAATAGAAAATTGTCTTTCTTGCTCAAGTATTTCTTCTTGAGTTAAATCATTCTCCTTTAATGATTCTTGTCTATACTTTTCACTCTCTTTAGATAAGTCAAATAAGTTAGATTTAAACTCTTTAAGCCTTTTATTTAATAAATCTTTACCTTTCTCTCCACCTGTTAAAGAATCAAAGAATGGATTGCCTTTTTGACTATTAACAAAATCTCTTATTGAATCCCCTGATTCATTTGTAATTTCTTTTATTGTTTTACTAACATCTCCTAATTCACTTTTTACGGCATCTTTAAATTCTTCAAAGTTCTCCTTAGCTTTCTCTACATTGAGATAGCTTTTTTGACCTCTCTCCTCTAAATCTTTTGCTTCATCAATTTTCTTATCATAAGCTTCAGTTTCTATTCTAAGCTTCTCTTGCAATTCAAACTGCTTTTCTATTTGTTTTTGTAGCTTTTCTTTTGAAATAACTTCATTAGCTTCAAATAATAATAAAGCTTGCTTGGCTTGTATGAATTTATCAATACTGCCAATAGTCTTATCATACCCCTCTTTCTTTAGCTTTCTTAAAGCAAACTCTTGACTTTCTACTGAAGCTGTGGAGTCTTTTAGTATTTCAGCATATTGCTTCAGTTTTGCTATTTGACCTTCAGCACCTGCAAGTGCATTTGTTGTCTTCTTGATAGCTCTTTCTGCTTCTTGTTGTTTTAAAGAAAACTTTTCAATCATAGTAATTACAAGTTGCAATGCAATTATAATACCACCTGCACCTAAAAGTTGCTTACCTAAATCCTTTAAGGCAGCACCAACTCCATTAGAATTTTTTACAAGAGCTATAAAATAGTATGATAATTGAGATAAGTTGTTTGCTACTGCTGTAAATCCATAGTTAGCATCAGATATGGTTCTACCAACCTCGACAAGAGTTTGAGAAGCCAATCCCGAGCTATTTTTAAGTTGATTTACTCCATCAGCAGTTCTAACGGCAGTACCTCTTAATACAGCAAGCTCCATTTCAAGCTGTTTTATTTCAGCGGTAAATCTACCATACTGAATAGTGGTATCTGCTACAGCTTTTCTTTGAAACTGAAGTGTTCTTATTTCACTTTCTATAGTTTGCTGAGTTCTTTTTCTACCTGCAGTAGAAGATACAAGTGTTTTATTAAGTTCTCTTTCGGAAGCTATTAAATCATCAATAGCATGCTTAACTCCATTTATCTCTACTTGACTCTTCCCTGATTCAACAGAGATTTTAATTAATTTAGTTAAATCTGCCATTATTGAATTGTTTTATTGTTTTATGTCTTTTTACTCTTTCTTTTGCTTCAGTATAGTTTAAAGGAGCTTTGTACTTTCCTTTTGCAATATCTATATCTTCATCTCCAATATACCAATTTGATGTGTTTAGGAGGTCTATAATGTTCTTAATCATGTTATGATACTATATTTAATAATTCTAATTCACTATCCCCTGTGTTAAGGTTTGTGTTTATTGAGTTAATCTTGTAAGACCTATCCCCTATAATAAGCGTATCAGCTAATGTATAGCTTGTCAAAAATGATACAGGAAGTTTAGCTTTAACCTTAGTGAGCCTCCTTTTAGAGCTAAATACATCTGATATGTAATTCTGATAGTAATTAGCAAATAAAGAACCATCAAAGTTGTCTGCAGGAGTATATTCATTTATCTCCACCGAAAAATGACTTGTGTTATCATCTGAATCCGCATCTATATCAACGCTATTCATTGGAATACAATAAGTAGTAACTTCAGACTTACTTCCTGTAACTTCATTTAGAAATGAAATAGATGTACCTAACACTTTTCTGTACTTATAAAATAATAAAGGTGCTCCGAAATAAGGGTCTTGGTTATCATCTAAGAAATTACCAACCTGTATATCTGTTAAGCTAAAGTCATTTAAGTCAGGTAGTCTTTCAAATTGCATATGCTCAAATGGTGCTTGTACTTTGTAGATTTCTCCATCTAAGTTATCTCCTCCTTTGTATTCTAAAGTACCCCAACCTATTTCATTTGTTTCCTCATATTGTTTTGCAACTATAGTACCTCTTTTAGCGTATTCAAATGCAATTTCTTTGTATGGTAGTGCTAAGTTTACAGAACCTGACTCTACATCAACATATTTAGTAATATCTCTGCTTTCTCCTTCAGCATAGTAATCATCTAAAGGTAATACCCTAATCTTACCATCGTTCTGTTGATAGGCAGTAAGGTTAAACATCTTAAATAAACCTGTTAGAAAATCAATTATCTTCATATCAGGAATCTGTTCCTGTGCATTAAATTGTCTTACAGCAGATATAGCTTGTGAATTTCCTGTGTATGTATTGCTTTCTCCTAAAGGTATATCTGTTAAATCCCATTCAGCAGTCAAAGATGTTATAGTGTTATCTGTGCCTATGTAAACCTGATAGCCTGTAAATGTATTTGTAAGTGTTCCTGTTATTGTAGCATTACCACCTCCTGAAACTAATACAGGGGCAATATAATCAACTCCATCTTTCTTTATGTAAATTGTGTAATCTTGAGAATATGCAGTAGTAATATTTAAGTCGTAATTAATTACTTCCGCTCCTGTCAATCCTGTAATAAGCAACTTATCATTATATAATGTGGCTCTTGTCATAGCAACCGCATTAAAAATAAAAGAGTCGTAAAGAGAAACTATTGGGTTTGCCTCATCAAAACTATACCCCTTCTTCTTGTGTAACCACATATACAACCCATAAAACTGCGGATTGTCTATTTGCTTAATAAAAGAATCGCTTGTAAACTCAATATCTAACCCCTCTTCCTCTTCAATAGCCTTAACTATCAAATAAATCCTAATAGCATACTTCAATTCCTCCCAATAAACTCCGTGATGGTGTCCGCTTCCTCCTCCTTCCCAATACAAGTTTCCTCCTTGTGGGTCAGGAAATTCAGAAGTATGTGTTGAGGTGTCATAATAGAGCTGTGTTTTAGCCGCTATAAGAGGACATATCATTGCGTTTAGGTAATTTGTACCTAAAATATTAAAAGTCGCCCCATTGGCTTGTAATAGCGTTCTTACGTTTGTAGCATCGTATTGATAAGAGAAATTATCTAACCAAGTTAATGCTGAAAGTTTAGTCTCTCCTAATTTGTCTTTTAAGTTGATTGTGTTACCAAAGAATGTAATCCTATAAGCATAAGGTTTGTTATTCTTCATGTCCACCCCTTCAAGTTTCACTTTACCTTCTTTAAATGGTATTGTGTTTAACTCAATCTTAGCAGAAGCTTTTTTCCTTGCATCAAATCCGTTGTCTATATCAAAGTTATAGTAGTGCTTAAATATCTTGTTGTTTTCTTTAGATGCAGGAATAGAGAAAGATTTAGAGAAATCAGTAAACACTTTAGATACATCCTTTATGTTCTGAATACTCTGAGTAAGTGAAATACTCTCATCATTAAACAACTCAACTCTCTGATTTTCTATGTATAATTGTACTTCCTGCATTAGCGAATATTCTGTATTTTATCAAAAGCGTAATTAAATTCAACTGCATAGTCTACCAACTTGTCATTTAGAGAAGTTTTAAAGCTTAGGCTATTAGTATTCGGTATTACAGGAAATATATTTGTTTGTTCATCTGTGGTTATTGTAAGCCAAACCTGTTCAGACATCATCATCTGCCTTAAAACCTCATTATAATCCTCAGACACAAAACCTGTATTTAAAACTATACTTTCTTTAGCTTGTAAATTATAACTCTGATTTTGATGTTTATGAGTGTCATAACTTAGAGATTGATAGTTTATTGTATTTGACTTATACATTTCCCCTGAGATGTTTATAGCAGAAACCTCTTTAGCGAAGAAATACACATCTTGAAATGCTCCAAACTTATTGAGGAATGTTACCTTTCTGTCAGGATATTTATCGCAATTCATTGTTCTTATAATTAGCTTATCATAAGTACCACCTCTGCTTACTCTTGCCTCATCTACTAAATTAACATCTACCTGATTGTCTAATTTGTATAAACAAGAACTTGGCTCATATACTCCTTCATCTGATAAAACTCTTTGTCTGTAATTATCTACACTTACATCTCCACTTACAGAAACATAGCTTACAACTCCTGAACTATTTGTTGTGCTACTTAAAGACACAGACCTTACCTCTTGTCCTTTACTTAGAAAAACAACTCCTGTTGCTTGTTCTGAAAATACAGGTATTCTTATATTCTCATCTTCAGGTCTCCACATTACTTTATTCGACAATAGAAGCCTTTTAGACAATTCAGGGTTTATACCTTCTTCAAAATAGCCGTAACCATCCATAGCTACATATGGTTTTGCGCCTCCTGAAACAACACTACCACTTGAGTTTATAATCTGATAAATCACATCTACCCAAGCACAATTACTTTGATAGTCATTATAGCTTGTATCTAAGTAGTCTCTTACTAACTCGCTTATTTCAAAAACCGCATAAGGGTTTCCTGTCGTTGGTGTTGTAGCATCTTTTGTAATTACATATTGTGCAGTTGCAGGTCTACTTGTTGTCTGTACACCCTCATATATGTAAATAGAAATCTTTATCTGTGCCGCAGATGCGTGAGACTGCTTATAATAAAATGGACTTCTTGTGTTTATCTTTGTACTCATAATATTTTTCTTACTTGTCTTGTTTCTTCTTGCTTATGGTATTTACTGATTTTCTTGCAATGTCTTTTATAGTGTTTACTACTTTTCGTATAATATCTTTTCTAATTGTAATTCTACATCTTTGCCAAATGCTTCTGCAAAATCATTTCCCATGTCATTTGCTATTCTGTTATAAACAATAGTTAAGAAATTACTCCCTCCATAGTTAAACCTTGCTATAGTACCATTAACACCTATGCCCTGAGCAACACCATAAGCAGCCCTTGCTACATTCTTTACTGTCTTAGGTACAAACTTACCTTTTGAGTCTCTTATTCTAAAGCTACCCTTTGCATTTATCCACTTAATTATCTCCTTATAAGGCGGAGGCAGAGAAGGGCTTCTACCCTCATCTACAACCCTTCCATAAGAGTAACCCTCTATGTATAAATTAACACCATTAGAAAGCTCTTCAATAGAGAAATTTAAGCTATTGGCTAATTTACCTGTAGCAAATGTTTTATCACTCTGAAGCTTCCTTGCATATTCTCTTACAAGTAAGTCCCCATATAGATTCATTTCCCTTTTTATAGCTTCATTTAGCATATTGAAATACCATTAGGAACTTCTATAACAATATCAGCACCCCAACCCGCTAATTCATTCTCAAACCTATCCATAAACGGATTTACAGCAACATCAGATACATTTACAACATTATTAGAGAACATATCCCCTCTCTTTAACTGCATTACAATATCATTTATAACACCAAGCTGAGTATTTAGTATGTCCTGCAAGTTGTTATTGCCATAAAACTCATCATCAATATTAGAATCCTTATTATAATCAACTACATCTAAACACAAAAGCTGCAGATTAAAAGACATTACCCTCTCTGAGATGGTTACGTTAGAGATGTTTAAGTGGCTAAGTGGAAATATTGTTGTTTTATCAAGGTCTACCTTAAATATATCCCCATAAGTAACAGTAAATACATTAGGGTTTAGCCTTAACCTGTCTTTTATAGTGTCTAATAAGTTGTAAAATTCTACCATTTCTTTATATTGCTTTTTCTCTTTTTTATTTGCTTATCTTGAGTAAGCCTGTTTTATCATTTTTGCTTCTAACTCTCCCTTTTCCTTCTCAAACTCAAGCCACATTAAACATTTATGTAATGAAAGTTCTGTGATTTCATCAATTCTTCGTACATCCCCTCCTGAAAGTCCATGTATTGATTGATACCATCCCCATTTCTTAGCAAATCCATCTGTTCCTGTGGCAATTCCCCCTTCAGAAGAAGCTCCTGCTGTGAATAAGCTATCATATATTTCGATAATTTTTTCCCTAAACGATAAAAAAAAACCATAGCACCTAAAGCAACATTCAAAGGAGCATCCTTCATTACATCTTGCCACTTATCAGCACCATCATAATCCTCTATTAAGTAGAAACCCTTCTTACCCGCTATAATTGGTCTATATAAAACAGCCATTGCCTTGTGCATATTATCCCAATCAGTTATATACCTCTCAGCATCTATATATTCTCCAAAGCTCATCTCATCTAACTTAGGTATAAACCCAAACTCTACAGTTACACCATCACTACCTGTCATGCTAAACCTTTGAATCAATGGAGTGTCCTCTGTTAAACAATTAGATATTTGCTTTATAACAGACTCAAACATAGAAACAGGCAAACCATAACTCTCCTTCAAAGTAAGACCACAAAATATCTCAAGAGATTTAAGATTAAGAAACTCTGCTGCCTCCTCTGAAGACTTATCCTCTACATTGTTTAATATCTTAACATACTTCTGATACTGATGAAGCTTAATAGCCTCTAAAGCCTGTGGCACTCTTAACTCTAAATCAATTACATTACTCATATAATACTTGTATATATAGTATAACTAAAAATCTTAATTATGTACCACATATAAACAAAACTTATAGTTAATCTATCTACTATAAGAAAATAATATTACAATAGAGAGGTTTAAGTAAAACAAAATCCTGTTTTTTAGTTATCTTAGTATGTAGAAATGATAAATTTATCAATCTACAGAAACAGTTGGAAATCTGTATAAGTTCCCAAACTTGTGTCATAAGCGTTAGACACTTGGTTCAGTTAAATTCAGCTTAGGAATTGCGGTAGTAAGAATAATCTTCTTTTATATCTTTTGATGCACCCCACTACCATTCAACCTAACCACCATGCAGCCATACAGTCTATTGGCACAGACAACCATTAAAGATATTAAGGGGGTGCTTCACAACTCTTTCCCATCTCTTTTATATTTTTATAATCAAATTAGTAAAGTGGCTAAAACGACCTTATACTTATATAAACGCAATTAGCCATAATACTAAAAGTTAATGAAGTCATTGAATTGAGGTAATTACATCCACCAACTTTCATTTTACGTTGAAATCATAGAATTGAGCTAATTACAATAGATATTACTTATATTACGTTAATTAATCATAAATAAATCTTATACCTAATTTAAGGCTATTTAGAGCGTGTTTAAGAGGGTTTAAAATGCTTGTAGGGGTTATGTATATTGAGATAATTTAAGTTTGTTACAATAGGCTAATCTACTACCTATGAGAATAAACAAGATACAAAAAATACCCGCTTAAAATAGGGCATAAAAAAAGCCCCAATAAAGGGGCTTAATAAGGGGTTAAATTGTAGGTGTTAAACTTCTGCTTCTGCTTCAAGTTTTGCGGCATATTTTTCGCAGTCTTCATAGTCTCCTATGTAAACATCATAAGCATCATAAGTGCCATCATTTTTATATATATTGTATACTCCTGCTTCACTAAAAATACCATAACTAAAACTATAATCATTAGATGTAGAAAATGATTTGTTCGCAGAAGGTAATTCGCTAAAAAATATTGCCCAACCATCACATATGTAAGAGGTATCAAATATGAATAAAAATTCGACCATGTACCCGCACCTTGCATCAGAATAGCCATTCTGCACACTCAATAGGAGATACATTTTATTGTCACCTTGATAAACTTTAAAATCCAAATCATTTGTCAAAGGTGCAGACCAATTGTAGGTGTTAGCGTGTGCAGTCTCTTTAAGCTCTTCCACCCATTCAAAATCGGTTCCTTCAAGGTCGTGCATATTCAATGCAGTCATGTCAAAACAATGGTCGCATTCATCATATAAATCATGCAATAAATCTAAGGTATCTATTAAAGTAGGTTCATCTACATTAGATAAATTAGGATTGTCAATACATTGACCGAATTGAGTAACCTTGTCACGCTTCCTATATGAAGCATTGAAGATATTTTTAATGTCTGCGTAATTTACTTCTGTTAAATTTGTCATGTTAATTAGTTTAAGATGATTAAAGTTGTTTTGGATAATTTACTAAAGAAATACTTTTTTATATATAGCATTTCGGGTTCATTAGTAAGGTGCATATTTTCCCCCACTAATAAAGCGTACTTTTTGCGGGTTCTCATTAGCCTTTTTGTTTGTTGGATTGTAAGCATTTTAGGTAATTCTTTTTGCACCTCGTTTAAATAATAATTTTGCTTAAAGTTTAACATTTTATTTGTTTTTAGTCGTTAAAATATTCATTTTCTACAATAGACGCCACATGCTGAGCCATTAAAGTTTCTTCATTACTTAAATTGGGGTACTTAACATCGTGAACAGCTAAATATGTTTTGCCATTTTCTAATCCTTTTAATGTAGCTTCAATAGTGTACCTATTATAAATTCCATTTTCTGAGGTTAAAAATTCATATTGATAAACAAATAGCAATTCTCCCCAAGCACTTTTAGTGTACTTCCTAATAAATTTCAATTTGTGTTCCATGATATAATTTTTAGTTAGTAATTAATTTCAAAACAAATGTAGGGCAAAAAATAAAGCGTGCAAGAATTTTAACACTTTTTAACACTTTTTAACACTTTTTAACATTTCTTTAAGAATATGGCTGAAAATGGCTAAGAATAGCCAATTTTTGACCTACTATGTTTAATGACCTACTATGTTTAAGAGCATAGAAAAACCCCTACTATGTTTAAGAAACATTGTAAGGGTTTAACACTTAACTAACTAAAAAACTAACTATTATATTCCCAATCTTTATTTTTTATATTTATTTTAACCTCATGACCATTCCATTTCTTACCCATTAAATACCACTCAAAGTTCTTTTGTTGTATTCCTTCAAGACCTATGTAGTCAAGAACTCCATTCAGTCGTTCTTTTGTGGTGTTACTAAACCAACCGCAAGTGTCTATTAAGATAGTATCTCTACCTTCAGTTCTTGTTGCTATCTCATTGTCATGCAATAACAATCGTGAAACTAATTGAGTGCTACATTCATATCCACTCCATACTTTTGTGTTTGCTTTGGAGAAATTATCTCCCTTAAAAAACTTCTCTACTGCTAATTGTGTAATTTGTCTCATGTCTTTAATTTTATTATTTATTTACTACAAAGTATTCACTTAAATTATCATCTCTATCATCTTGTGTTCCATCTTCATTATATATAACGGGGTATTTATTGTATAGAAATTCCCAACCATCTTCATAGTCGTTAAATACTTGATTAGTAAAGCAATGATTTCCAAAACTATCTTCTATAATGTACCTCATAATGTTACTTTTGATGTTACTATATTTACTGCTTCAATTCTTACAATAGTATGGTTTCGGTAAGCATTTTCATACGCCTCTTCATAGGTATCGTATATTATTGCTTCATTATCTTCGTCTGTATTAACCCATAAGTTATTCCCTGCATCGTATAGTGTGTATTGATAGTTTGTCATGTCTTTATTGGTTTAAGTTTTTATCTATATCACTATAAACAGCTATAAAAGCTATTAATTGACCATCATAAAAGTTATAAATCTTTGTATTTTCTTTATGTTGGTTTCTTTGTTCAGTAGTTGCCTTAATAACATTTTTAAGGTCTGTTTTCAATTTAGCTATTTCTTTTTCCATAATTATTGGTTTATAAATTCTAAGTACTCATTGTAATACTTATTAAACTTCTTTTCATAGTTTGGGTCGCTCATTGCTTTTGCAATTTCGCATATCCAATCTTCATGGGTCATTTCGCAATTATCAATATCTACCTCATAGAATGTTTTCAATTGCTCTATTAAACTATTTAGATTGCTCATATCTTATCGCTTGTTTGTTTCTGCTGATATTAAAGCGTAGCTATAAGTCCACATAACTTTGTTTATAAATTCAAAGCTATCTATTCTCATTGCTTCGCTTTTAAATTCTTCAACCATGTAGTGATAAAATTCTGTCAATCCATAGTCTGTCTGACAAAAGTCTCCATCTTTAAATTCATCATACGAAACACCTTGTTCGTAGTTTAATCCTATTATTTTTAATCCCTTATAGGCGATGAATACCCACCTATCATTGTCTCTACACCAAATGTGTTCTACTCTTGTAATTTGTTCCATGTCTTTAGTTGTTTTAGTTAATATAATCCTTTACAAATGTTTTGTATTCTTTGTGCGTTAAGTCTACTTGATGTTCATTTAATGTAAAGTTCATTAATATAATTGCGAGACTCTTTTGCTCGTATTCACTTAAAAAAGGTATGTTTTCTAATATAGTTTGGTAATTTGCTTTCATATTATATATTTTAAAGTTCTGCATTAATCCAACAATCGCATTTATTCTCATCAAAATAAGAAATTATTTTCTTTCCTAATTGATAGTCTGCATATTCGCTCAAGTCTTCATTAGACACATTGTATAATTCCATTGTATCTTCATTATAACCATCACATTTACTGAACATATTTTCCACTCTTTTAATAGCTTCTTTGTCTATTGAATTAAGTTCTTCCTTTACTTTGTCATAGTCATTAAAACTAACATTGTATTCAATAAAATCGGGTTCACATTCTGTTGCATAAAACCTTGTAGGTGCATCACTACTTTGTACCCCAAACATAAATTTTCCTTCTATGTCTCCACTATAATATCTTCCCATAATTTCTATTTATTTAAGTTTATATTGTTCATCTTTTATATAAGCGTTTCCCATATTGGTAAACATTACAGACAATAGCTTTGTGCTATTGCTTTTCCTTTGCCTCTTTGTTTTTTCAAGATTGTGTTTAAATTGTTTTTGTTTCATGTCTTTGTGTTTTAATATATTGTACCATCTTCAGTAAATTCATAGTCGTTATGGTCTAAATACTCTTCAATACTTTCATCTGTTAATTGCTCTTCATAATCAGCACAACAATTCCAAAGGAATCTATTTAATGTCTCGTTAATGCTTTTGGTTTCGTTCCATGCTCTTAAAATAACATAATCCATAGCATAGCCTGTTAATTCTGTTTCAGCATGCAAATAAAAATCTTTATTTATGTTTGTGTCATCATACTTAAAATAACTTGCTTGAGGGTTGAGCCAATCAATTTGGTAATTATTTATTTTTAAACCTATTAATTTGGCAAAGGCTTCAAGGCTTTTTATAGCTTCATAACCCCAATAGTAATGCCAATTTTCTCTTTGGTATTTTAAAGCATTTTCTTTTGCCTCTTCGCTTAATTCATCAAATGAATAAATTTTAATTGTTTCTGTTCTCATGTTATCTTTTTTAGTTTGTTAATATGTAGCTAAGATATAAACAAGTTTTCACTCTGCAAATGTTTTTATGATTTTAACATTTAATTAACATTTCACACTTCCTAATAAAAGGAACGCACGCACGCATATACAAAAAAGATTTTACACTAACAAAATTATTTTGTGTTGGCTACTGAAAAACCATTGTAGCAATTTTGGAATGTTACCAAAAGTTCAGAAAGGTGCAAAAACAAAGAAACCCCTAATTAAAGGGGCTACTATGTTTAAGGGGGTACTATGTTTAAGAGAAATAAAAAGAACCTACTATGTTTAAGAGAAACAAAAAGACCCTACTGCGTTTAAGAACCTACTATGTTTAAGAATCTACCTTACAACATATTTTCCTGAATTAACTCCCTGAACTAAATATTGCAAAGCGTATCTTGAAGCATCAAGGTAATGATTGAAGCCATCAATAGGTTTAGCGTTCTTATCCTGCCATGTATAGTTATTAAGCTCTTTAATGATACCATGAGAGTTTCTATCTACTATTATCTCAAAGTCTTGCATTAAGGCTATACCACTTAATATACTACCTTGTCTTTTGATAGTAGGTTTGATGTTCACACCTTTCCTTTTTATCTCATTAATAAGTCTTGGCTCTGCAGAATCACAGATAATTAAATCCATACCACACTCCATCTTATTTCTTATAGCTATCTCTTCTGTACTTAGATTAGGTTTACCATAGATTTCTCTAACCCATAACTTTCTTCCTTCTTTATCTACTGATATTTTTACAAGGGTTGTAATATCCACAGAAAAACCAAAATCCTGTCCATAACAGCTATGTTCTGTCTGTAAGTAATCTCCTACTCTCCAATTTCTAAACACAGTACCTTCTGCCTTAGCTAACCAACCACCTAATATCTGATGTTGATATTTGTCAGGTCTCCTTGCCTTCATGTCCATAACCTGATTAAGGAATGACTTAGATAAGTTCTTTTTGTTATCCCTATAATCTGTATGTACAAATGTAATGTCATCTGTAGAACCATTATAACCATCTATAACACCTCTACTACCAAAGAACCTTTTATATATCCAATGCTCTTTAGTTGTTGGGTTTAGTATTAAGATACATCTGTTCTGCTTTAACTGACTTCTTACAGAGAAATCTATCTTATCAAATACAGTTTCATCTACAAGCTCTTCTGCTTCATCTAATACAAAGGTTGTAACACCATTTAGAGACTTCAGGGCGGCTGTTTGATTCCCTGATGAGGTTCTGATACCTTTAAAAATAATAGAGCTTCCTGTGGTCAGGTTTATAATCTCATCTTTAGTTATCCTAAAGTCTTCTGTTACACCCATTAGGTCTATCTTCTCTATAAATTCAGGGATAATAGAGGTTTGAGCAGAAATCATAGTGTATCGTGTAAACAACACCTTATGTCCCTGCTCATAGGTTAAATTCAACAAGAAAACAGCTACTCCAAATGATTTACCTGAACCCCTACCCCCTGTAATTACAAAGTACCTACTTGGGTCTTGCCATAGTGGTATATACTTCTCATGTATCTTTACTTCTTGCTTACTCATCTTTATCTTCGGTGTCTTCTGTATCTTCTGTATAGTCTACATCTATAGTATTATCTATCTGCTCTTGTTGTGGTGCATTGTTAAAAAAGTTTATAACAGGCGCATTAGACTTAGCTACATTGTTATTAGCTTCCTTGTCTATAGGTTTACCATACTTATACTGCCAAAGGAGGTTTAAGTGGGCAAATGAACCTTCCTTAGCCTTCTCTGCTAATGTCTCCCATGCCTCAGCCTCAGAACCAAAGACTTTCTTCATAGCTTTTAAAGCATAAGTAGACACCCTATCCTTCTTAGCTGTGTTTAGTTGTGCAGGAGTCATAGATTTAGCTTTCTGAACTATCTCTCTTGTCTCTTGCTTAGATTGTTGTCTTTTATTGGTCTTCCTACCATCTGTAGGCTTGAGATTCTTCATTGCGGCTATATTTTTCTTAGGTTTAGTCATTTTTAGTTTGTTTTTCCATTATTCTAACACATAACTTGTAAAAAGCACTCCAAAGCGTAGAAGCTGTGTAAATTTCCTCTAATATTGCGTGTTTATGACCAAGTTCCATGTGAATTTTATAGTTTGATGTCATTGGCTTTAATTCTACAGGATAAATAACATAATTATTGTTGATGCACCATCTGTAGGCTTCTGATTCTTGACTTGAGGGTATGAAGACAGGTTTCTTTAACTTTCTTGGCATACTACAGCATCTTTACCATAGCTTCTAATCTTTCCACTACTAATGATAACTTATTTTCGGGTATTTTGTTTACTATATTGCTTAAAACAGATGAAACCCTCTCATTTTGCCTTAAAATATCATAATCCGCCTTAATGTTATCTAATTCATGTTTTAGTTTAGTATTCTCATAATATAAAACAGACTCCTTTATAGCTATAGCATCAACATTATCTCCGTTTGGGTCTTTTTTGTCCAATATCTGAACATATCTGATAATATAATCACGAAATGAATTTAAACCATTCTTATAATTCTGATTGTTTAACATATAAAACCCATGATTGTTTTTTATGCTGTGCAAAACTGTAGCGTGGTCTTTATCTAACAAAGCACCTATATCTGACAGAGGTCTTGATGTGTATTCCCTACTTAAAAAGTAATACATAGTCCTTGCTTGTATGTATTCATCTTTTCTTGTGTTTTTATCTATATCAAACCCATAATGCCTATCAACGAATTGCTTTATCTTCTCTATGTTGATTCTATTCATCAACTTGTCTTTAATCTCCAACTCTACCTCTTTAATTGTCTTCTGTTT
>Ga0209137_1002862_pt1 | contig 14823 bp, 25 predicted proteins | sample SaaInl5LU_22_DNA_FD_184642 | JGI IMG/M metagenome (GOLD analysis project Ga0209137, IMG submission 184642) | Marine microbial communities from expanding oxygen minimum zones in the Saanich Inlet - ESP_105LU_22_DNA (SPAdes) (version 2) | ecosystem: Environmental > Aquatic > Marine > Intertidal... | reverse complement strand
AAGATCAATTCTTCTCAGTTATTGAAAACCTATTCAAACTAGCCTTTAATAAACATCAGTTAGGACTCATTCAATTATACCTCTATCAGTTAGTTCCAGATAAAGAATGGGATGGAACAATCACAATAGAACAAAAGAACGAAGAGAAGGATGTTAATTTTAAAACACCTGAAGACGTATGGAATGTAATAAATTTATTTAATAATGGTTAATGTAAGCGAGGCAGCTGCTAAGCAGCTAATAAGTATTTTTAAAGAGGATAATTTGGATCCTAAAAATAATTACGTAAGAGTGGGTGTAGAAGCAGGAGGGTGTTCTGGGCTTTCTTATATTTTAGATTTCGAAGAAAAAATACAAGATGATGATAAAGTCATAGAATCTAATGGTATTAATCTTTTAGTTAACAAAAAAAGTTTTTTTTACCTTATTGGAACTACATTAGAATATTCTTCTGGACTCAACGGAAAAGGCTTCCATTGGTCTAATCCAAACGCACAAAGAAGTTGCGGATGTGGTGAAAGTTTTTCTATGTAAAGTTGCTAGATAGAATTAATTTTCTTATCTTTATGTATTAAATAAACTAAAAGGTTATATATGCAATTAGAAATGATTGAGTGCCCTAAATGCGGCAACGACTTCCCATTAAAAAGAAAAGAGTTAGGTTACCATGTATGTGTTAACTGTTCGACAACTAAAGCAGTAGTAGGCGTTACTACAGTAGAAGGAAGTGGAGATCATACTTACAATGATCTTATTATTATGGATCAAGATCAATACCTTTCTATTAAAAGAAAAGAAGCTGAACTATCTGGTAAGAAATCAGACTTATTAGAAATTTTAGACTTAGACAAAGACGAAAACGAGGTAAGCCAATCGGTAAAAGAACAAGTCAACGTAATATTAGATGACGACTTAGAACCTGAAGAAGACGAACAGGATGTTGATAGAACAGGACAAATAGAAGGAATAGACTACTAGATGCCTAGAGCTCCAAAAATACTAACTAAAGAAGATATACAAAGAGCGCACTTAAGGACTCGTTCCAATTTAGCAGCAGCAAGATATCTTCATGTTTCCTACCCACACTATAGGAAGTATGCTTTGTTATTTAAAAACGAAGACGGAGTTACTTTATTTGAAGCTCATAAAAATCAAGAGGGTAAAGGTATAGCAAAGTTTAATCCTAACGGAATAAATGAACCTCCTCTATTAGATATCTTAGAAGGTAGAGTACCTTTAGAACATTTTGACTCAAAAAGAATCAAAGAGAGAATAATCTTTGAAGCTCTAATAGAAGAGAAATGTGCCCATTGCGGATTCTCAGAGAAGAGGGTACATGATACTAAAGTACCTATCATCTTAAACCATAAGGACGGTAATAGGAAGAACTGGCTTGTCGAGAATTTAGAATTCTTATGTTACAATTGTGCATTTTTGTACGCTACTTCTCCTATTACCGACAATCAGGTAGACAGAATGGAAGACTATGTAGATAAATCTGATGAAGAGTTTACTTGGGAGATGGATGAAGCTACAGTAGAACATCTTAAGAACTTAGGACTGTACGAAGAAGAGAAGAGACCTGGAGATGAATACATCTCTAGACTATAAACTATTTATTTATATGGCAAAGCAAAGAACTAACAAACTATCAACGTTTAAAAAGCACAAGCCATTAGAGAGGAAAGTAGCTGACGATTTAGTCAGAACGCATGAGCGTAATGAAAAGTTGCGTGAAAAGAAGATTAATACTTCGTTTTTAGATCTTTTTTAACTAAACACTTAATCATGAAAAAACCAATCACTTTTATTTTAATACCGGTATGCTTACTACTTACTGCATTTACAGTTAGAAAAATATACAGAGAGTTTCAAGAACCTTTATATGTAGATACTAGGCCGGCAATTAAAGTTATTATGCCAAAATTAGAGACACCTAAATTTGAAATTAATTTAAGAGACCATACTGCTTTCTTACATAATTTAGGTAACTTTGAAAGCGGGAACAGATATGGCGTAGTTAACAGATGGGGGTATATGGGAAGATACCAGTTTCATATCTCAACTGTTGAAGCTGTAGGTATAAAAACCACTAAAAAGAAGTTCCTTAACTCACCTTCCCTTCAAGAAGAAGCTATGGATAGGTTACTTACTTCTAATTATAAAACATTAAGAAGGTATATTAGAAAATACGATGGTAAAGTCCTACACGGAGTATTAGTTACTAAATCAGGAGTATTAGCCGCTGCACATTTAGGAGGGGCAGGAAATGTAAGGAATTGGTTTAGAAAAGGAGAGAACTTTGCCGATGCTAATGGTACACAAATTACAAAATATATGAAAATATTTAGCAACTATCAGTTGGATATTTAAATGATTATTCTTATCTTTATGTATATTAAAAATAGGTTATGGCAGAAAAGAGAGGTGAAATTGAGAAGATTAAATACGATTTTAATCTAGCTGGTAGTTTAGAAATTAACCATCCGACAGTAGGGTGGCATAGAGTAACAGCTAGAGATTTCAGATCATTTGATGGCGAAAGAAGAATAACCGAACCTGAATATACTAGGCTTAGTACGGTGGAGGTTCCTATGAAGACAGTAGAGTACTTTGGACCAGTATACTATTGGGGTACTAACAAAGAAATACGTCCTACTAATTCAGGTAAGATAATCGATAGCCCTATACAGGCAAAGTTAAATAGAATCTCAGGTAGTAAAGGTTAATATGGTGAAGTTACATTTCGAAAATACACACGAGTTTGAAGTCCTATTCAAAAACAAATCAATAGAAGTTACAACTGCTATCTACTTAGGTATTGAAAAGGCCATGCAAGCTGGTAAAAAGACTGCAATGTTATTTGAGATTACTTTTGAAGAAGCCGATAGAGCATTTGAAATATCTCTCCCCCGTTCTCAATGGATACAGGCATTAGAGTCCTGTCTTAAACACTTTCATGAATTAGAAATGGCAGACGAAGCAATAGATTGTTGGAAACTATTAGAAGCAGCTAAAGTATGGTAAACTATTATTTATGTTTAAAATAAACTATTAAATGGCAAATCTCATAAACCGAGACAAAAAATGGGCATACTTGCATATTCCTAAAACAGGTGGCATTTCGTTGTCAAACTTCCTACAAGAGGAACCTGGAACGGAAAAAATAGGTTCCTTTCATGATACTATAGGCTGCTTAGAAAATATTAACAACTACTATGTATTTTGTTTTGTAAGAAATCCATTTAATCAAATTATGTCCGGGTATTTTCATATGAAAAGAGAAGCTGCTGACCCTTCCGCACCTTCAGGTATTAGTAAAAAGTTAAAACCAAATGAAAATTTAACATTTTTAAAATATACTAAACTTATCGAAGCTGGAGACATATATATGCAAACTACTCAATCCCATCAAATATACTTTGGTAGCACTCCACAGAGGAAAGTAGAGTTTATTGCAAGGTATGAAAACTATGATAAAGACGTAAAAACAATTACTACGAGACTTAATATTGAATATAAACCTAGATATATGAATTGCGTATATGTAGATATACCTACATTTAAACCAAACCATATACCAGCAGACTTTTCAGAACAATGGATAAAAGAATGGACCGATTCTAGAAATCAACTTTTTAAAAGACATTACACAGAACAATGGATGGTGGACTGGGTACTAGACACAAGAAGAGAAGATTTCGAAAATTTTGGATACAGTAAAACATTAATATAAGATTCATGATAGAATTAAAAAATGCCCCAGAGTTTTTTTCTGAAGAGAGTTACACTGCAGATATTAAAAAAGTCTTTAAGTATTATAGAGAAATTGTTAATGGTGAGGCCAGTAGTATATATACACCTAAAGAGTTTTACAAACTGAACACGGCATTATTTTCCTCTACAGATTCCTACAAGTACAATCCCGGAGAAATAGAAGTTGCTAACTCCTATATGAATGACACACGTAAGTTTGAACTACTTAAAGAAAATGGATTTATAGACCAAAATACAAATAAATTTATACCCGTTACTTATAAGTGTAACAGATATGGATTTAGAGGCCCTAACTTTAAATCAGAAGATAGTTCCATAGTATGTTTAGGGTGTAGCGACACTTTCGGCCTTGGTCAATATGAAGAAAGAACATGGCCTTATCTATTATCAAAAAAATTAAACAAACCTTACTGGAATTTAGGAGTACCGGGAGGAGATTATTCAACTTTTTACCGGACATTGCAGATAATGGTTAATGAAGTTAAGATAGATACAGTGTTCCTACAAGGAACCTTTCCTTACAGGAAAAACTTATTCTTTTTTAATAAGGATAAATACCCTGAAAAAACATACATAAGCTCAGGTTTATCACTTTATAAAGATGACTTTAAAAAGCAAAAATTTACCGATTTATATTTCGAAAACGTACTTCTTGTACCTCAACAAGTTACTTATGAAATCGATGTACATATAAATGCAATAGCTAATATATGTAAAGAACATGGCATTAAATTTGTATATGAGTTTCATCCATGTTGGCCTAATAATGAAGGTGAGATTGAATATAAAGTTGCTGAAATTGATCAAGGTAAACATAGGAATTTAGCAGCAGATCTTGCTCATTTAGGAACAGATTTTCAAAATTTTATAGTAAATAGGTTTTTAAAGCAGATATAGTCGTGATTAAAGAAGCAATATACACCTTTAAGAAATTAAAACATTACAAACCTTTTGATGAAACTTTCTTTAGGTTAGCTAAACTCAGTATATATAGTGCTGAACAGTTTTACACTACTGTATTATATACCGATAACAACTCTTTGGAATTTTTAACTAATGGAGGACTAAAATTTGATAGAGTAGTTTTATTAGATTCTATAGAAGAGTACAAAGGTGGTAATTACGCTATGCCTAAAATACTAACAATGATTAGTAGAGAGGAACCCTATATACACTTAGACTTTGACTCAATACTAATAGATAAACCTGAATCAAAAGCACAAGTTTCCTTTCCTTTTCCTGAACCTGACCTTACTAAACTTACAACTCACACCCATTATGAATTTGTATATATAGCATATGTAAAGTGCTTTGTGGAACATATAATGGATCAAATAGAGTACGAAAAGCAATCTAGAATTAAATGGAATATTTTTCCTAATAATAGTGCACTACTGGTAAACAATCCTAAAACAATATCAGATATATTCACAGAAATTATTACTGAGTTTGTACCAGATAAAATAGAAGTACTTAATCCTACTGCTATTGAACAGCAATACCTTCTTTCCCATTTAGAGTACTACGGTATAGAATATGATTTTAGAAATACAACAGACACCTTCAGTATCATAGAATATAAAACACTCTCTGACAAGAAAAAACAGTATTATCTAGACAAACAGAAGTATGTACATATAAGCCATTACGCCTGGTGGCCAGATATTACAGATGAGATTCTAAACTTTTTTAATCAGAAGTTGAATTTGATCGAAAAAAAAACTATATTGTAATAAAACAAAAGTTATGCCAATAAAAAAAGTATCAGTTACAAAGACATCCCAGTATTATATAGATGGAGAAGGTACAGTAGATAGAGAACGAATAGTAACTCTATCAGAAAACTGGACTGAAAGAGACATAACCCTCTTTAAGAAACTAGCCAAACAAGGCGGTACCTGTAGACTTCAGGGTCTTAAGTATACAATCATACCAGGAGAAAAAATAACAACATCTAAAGGATGGGCGGATGCTGGAGCAGCTCCAATGCCTGGTCCGGAAAATTAATAGTTATGAAAGAACAAGACTTAATTGATTTAGGATTTAAAAGAAACGATGTAACAGCAGAAGAATCAGGACATGTTCCATTCTACTACTACACATATGAAATTACAAATGAGTTATGTTTAATATCTACTGATGATGGAGAGGCTAAAAAAGATGGATGGTCTGTACATTTTTTCGATTACGATTATATTTGGTTTAGTAACCCAGAAGACTTAAAAACTCTCATTGATGTTATAGAAAAGAATATAGAATGAAAACACATAAAATAACAAACCGATACGGAGATCAATTTACATTAACTCTCCAAGAAGACGGAACCATATTATGGGAAGGTAATTTTGAACATTGTAGATTTGGTTTTCCAAACGACTACACAAAAGCCTTCTTTGAATATACAAGAGATACCGGAGGAGGTATTTCATTAGAACAATTCAGAGAATTAGTCCACGCTTATGATGATGAGAAAGAATCATATGTCTTAGAAGATAGGAAGTATGCCGAACTTGTAACTTCAAACACAGCTATAATTAATATGGTTGATCCATCAGGAGGACCCTACTTAACAGCTGATATGAAAATAGAACAGCTATCACCTAAGAAAGTAGATAGGTTTGAATCGGTTGAAGAAGGTTGGAAAATATATTTAAAATAGTTGGTCGTTTAGATTATTCTTCTTATATTAAGGTATAATAATTTAAAATAGAGGTTATGAAGAAGTATTTAATTTTAGTATTAGGATTAGTTTTATTAATAAGCTGTAGTAAAGAAGAGATTATAGAAGAAGAAATAGTAATAGACATCCCTATTGCTATAAACCCCTACAAAGCTGTAAATCGAATTAATTACAAACAAGCTTCATATCATACCAGAATTCCTTTCCCGGAACAAGTTACAAATTACAGACCAAGTAGCGATTGGCATCCTGCTTTAGAAGCTGTAGTATTGGATTACGATAAAGATGGTTATCTAGATATTGTAGAAACTCAATCTGAATATGGAGTTTTCACTCGTAATAAAATCATCTTTATGAAAGGTACTGAAGAAGGTTCATTAGTAAAAGATGAACACAACTCAGATCTATATGAAGGTCTCATACATGGACGTAAAGGCTTAGTAGGAGATTATAATGATGATGGATGGCCGGATATATTCTTTATAGGTCATGGATATGACAAGTTCGGTGAAGGTATACCAAATGAGGAACATCCCATATTACTTCTCAATGAAGAAGGAAAGAGTTTTAAATACTTACCAATACTTAATGTAGTAGGGTTTTTCCATACAGGTACAAGCGGTGATATAGATGGAGATGGAGACTTAGATATTTTACTAATTGATGGAGCCGGAGGGGGTATGAATTCATATGTATTAACGAATAATGGAGATGGAACTTTTATTGAAGAGAGATTAGGATACTATGAAAAATTTCCTTTATCGGCTATTCCAAATATTAGAGGGAAGTTTAGTTCTGAACTTTACGATTTAGATAATGATGGAGATTTAGATTTAATACTTGCCGGACATGAATATGAGGAATGGAACACACCCGGGCTTATATTAATGAACACACCAGATGGTTTTGTAGAAGAGGTAGAACTACCAATCGAACCAGAATGGGGCATTGTAAATGATATTGATTTCTATGATATAAATAATGACGGTGCTGTAGAAGTAATCTATTCTAGTACCAAAAGTAATCCATTCTACCAAGGATTTAAAATTAGAGTATATACACTACAAGGGGAAGATATAACGGCTAACCATTTTGACGGAACTACAAATATGGATAGCAACGGTAGATGGCTCTATTGGATGAGTGTGGTAGAGAAAGAAGATGGAGTGTATTTTCAAGGTGATGATATGTTTACTGAGACAACTTGGAAGATCGAACAAAGTAAATTTAATAGAATTAGATGAAAAAAGGAGTAATAGCAGGAAACTTTGATGTAATACACCCAGGTTACATAAAAATGTTTAAAGAAGCAGCAACTAATTGCGACTGCTTAATAGTCTTACTGCATACAGACCCTTCTATTGAACGGCCACATAAACTTAAACCTATTCTATCTATAGATGAACGTAAAGAGATGTTGCTAGAACTTAAATCAATATGTGATATCTTTACCTACACTTATGAAGAACAGCTCTTAGACCTACTAAAAATGGGAGAATTTGATGTAAGGTTTCTTGGTGATGACTATAAAGATAAACCTTTTACTGGAGATGATTTAAACATTCCTATTTATTATTTGAATAGAGATCACGGGTGGTCTACTACTAAATTTAAAAAGTTAATAGCAACTACAGTTTAATATGGTTGAAGATATATACGTATTTGAAGATATAATTTCAAAAGAAAAACAAGACATTTTAGAGGCTTACTTTAAAGACGATACTATAGACTGGAAGGAAGGTAATAACATATGGTATGTAAATGTACCAACCCCGCAAGGGGTATTAAAACCTGATCAAATTAATAATGAAAAGGTATATGCTATTATAGAAGAAATTGAACAGAATGTACTATCTAAATTAAACTTAATTTATTTAGATACCTATAGATTTAAAGTAAACCGTTTACTAGCGGATCCTAAATATGCTCATCATGATAACCGAATTTCAATACATATCGATAGGAGTGAAGCACATATAGCAATGGTCTATTATATTAATTCTGCTGATGGAGATACAAAATTTTATAAGCTTGAAAACGGAACCCTAAGCAAATGGAAAACCTATATAGAAGAAGAGGATTACAGTAAATTTAAGGAAATATACTCCGTTAAACCCAACAAAGGGTCTATTGCAGTCTTTAACGGACATACACCTCATCATTCTAGCTACCCTGCCAATAGTAATAGGTACGTTATAAACTTCAATACCGTTCCAGTAGTTAATACAGGCGCCCTCCTTTAAAATGGAAATAGAAAAAATTGAGCTAAATAAGAATATTACTATTCATAGAGCAAAATACGATTGGAAACACCCAAAGGAAAGTCTAATTGGTAAAGTTAAACAAAATTTGAGCTATGTCGGCTTAAGTGACTTAACTACTTCTCCATTACTCTTACAATCAAAAGAAATCAACCACTTAAAAGACTACACAAGAAATATAGCATTAAAGATACTAGGTATAACGCAACCTAAAAACTGGATTGAAAAACACTGGATATACGCTTCTGACAGAAGGACTGATTTAATACATGGAACAGCACCTATTTTTCATAACCACCGTATCGCTGTTGATAATTTTAATACATCACCTATTCTCACTACTATCTCCTACTGCACCTACTTAAATGTGCCCTTTGATTTAAAGAGCGATGAAGGTAGGTTAGAATTTAAAGATAAAGATGGTGAAATAGTTTCTATACTACCTAGAACAGGTGAGATTCTATTTTTCAGTCCTATTTATTTACATAAGCCGAATTTCATTAAAAACTCAAAAGCAGAGCGAATAGCTATATGTTCAAACTTAACAGTAGATTTAAAAGAACTAAGTACTACTAACGCTTTACTATGATTAACATAAAAGAAATATTTGATGCTTGGGTGACTTCTTTTAATCCAAATGAAAAAGAAGCAAAATTAGCAGAAGATAGGTATAAAGTCTGTAAAGGGTGTGACTTTAGAAAAGAAGTTTTCAAAGGAAAAGAATGGTCTCTAGTATGCGGTTCATGCGGATGTCCCCTTAATAAGAAGATTTATTCGAAAGCTATTAACCCGTGTCCAGAAGGCAAATGGTTTGAAGTAGATAAAAAACATAAACTCTTTAACGAGATGAAAATAGATAAAACAGTTATATAAAAACTAAACTTAATTTAATATAAAATAATACAAAATGAAAGGCACCCTAATTGGTACAGATTATCTACAACAAGGAGATAGTGTGAAAATATTAGAACTAAACACAAATGCTGCTATGTACAATTCAGGAGTACAGCATTTAGATTTAGCTCCTTTATTTAGCATGTTAGTAGCTAACCAAATTACAGAACTACATTATATCTATAATGAAGAACAATCAATAGCTCCAGTAGCTGCTAAAGTAAACAACTTTATTGAAAAGCTAAAAGGATTATGTGGAAGTAATAGTATTACCTATACGGAACACCCAGTATCGGCAAATGCTGTAACTATCCCCGTAGTAGAAGATGCAGTTCATAAGTTTATTCTTAGACAAGCATATGATACATCTGCAATTATTGACAATACTTACGCAGCAGATAAGTTCGAATTTATTAAGTTAATGTCTGGTTCTAGTTTTATACCTAAAACATACTTTAACGGTGAGGGTAACTTAGATGTTGTAGATTTATCTAATACAGGAAAACCTAACATTATAGAAAAAGCTAGATTCCCTTATTACGATGGTGGGGAGTATCCAAAAGTATCTACACTAAGCTCACAGGAAAGTCTTGCTAGTAAAAAACAAGACCTTGCCAATAGGGAAGATCACTTAATTCAAGAGTTTATCTATGACGAAAAGTCTAAAAATGATGGTTATTGGACAACAATTAGAACCTTTGACATTGTTTTCGGAAGTACATTAGAGGTAATTAATTTAGGAGGTTATAATGTGTCTGCTCCAGTTAACCTATCCTTCTCAGAGGATGTATTTACACCCGGTACAGAGGATTTAGATGGTAGATCAAGAGTAAAGTACATTACTAAAAATTCTACTAAACGTGCAGATATAGTTTTTCACGTAGATGATGAAAGTGATATACTATTATATGATGGCACTACTACCAATGTAAGTACAATAGATATAGGTGCTACAATTAAAACAGTAGATTTCGATCTTACTTACGGTTTAGATGAAGCTGGAACAAACAACTCAGAAGAATTTAGAAACCACGAAGGAACATTAGAACTCACTAACAGTTCCTTGCAGATAGTCTCATCTAGTTTAATTTCTACTCAAGAACAGACGAAGGATCTTTTAATGATTGAAGTAGGATTAGAAAATGGAGAAGTTTGGGTGGATACACCAACTTGTATGTATTATATAGAATCATTTGATTCTGATAAAACGTATTTTGAAATTGTAAATAAATTTGTGGTTGGAGATAAAATCTTAACATACAATTCAGAATCAAACACAGTTACCAAAAAAGAAATTACTTCTTTAAATGTGATTTACAGAGAAGATGTTAAGATTCATAATTTAGATTTTGAACCTTTAGATTACTTCTTAGTTGATGTAGGAAACAATGATTACATAATAATGCACAATGTTTGTAATGCATGTGGTTCGTGGGCTCCATGTGGGGACTACTGGTGTGATTTTAGCTGTCCTCCATGTAACAGCGGCCCAGTTTTTAATCCAGGCGGAAAATAACATAATATTAAACTTTAAAATACAAAATAATGGCAGAACAAACATATAGAGAAGAGAGAGATACAGATATCATAAAGATAAAAGTTACCCCTATTTCTACAGAGACTAAAGGTAAAGTAAATTTAGCTTTTCAAGAGATAGTAAATAGAATTAAAGCAGCACATTTATAATATGTTCTTTTAATAAAATTAGCCCGTATTTGACTATATGGGCTTTTTTTATTACAAAATAGTTGTAAAATCAATACATTCTTCTTATATTTAGGTATATTAATCATCTAAATTAAATGTTATGAATAAATTATTTTTTGTACCGTCAACCAAAATCAACGCTAGAATTGCTGAAACTGTTATAACAGGACAACATATTACTATCGAAGGATTAACATATCAAATGGTATCTAAAAGACCTCAAGGAAGAAGAGTCTTAAGAAAATTACAAAATTTAGATACTAATACTCAAATTACTATTTACGCTTAATGAATTTTTTAGATAGTCAATATCAAGACCTTCTTAAGAATATAATTGAGAAAGGTCATAAGAAAGAAGATAGAACCGGAACCGGAACACTATCAGTATTCGGCAGACAATTTGTTCATAATATGGGAACAGGCTTTCCTCTTCTTACAACAAAGAAGATGGCGGTCAAAACTATGATGACTGAACTGAAATGGTTTCTAAAAGGAGATACTAATATTAAGTATTTAGTTGATAACGGCTGTAATATTTGGAATGGTGATGCCTATAAAAAATACGCAGATATAGAATGTAACCCACCACACGATCATTCATTAGCACAAAAAGAATTTATTGATAATATTAAAAATAATGATGCATTTGCTGAAAAATATGGAGATTTAGGACCAATTTATGGAAAGCAGTGGACTGATTGGAATGGTATTGACCAAATATTAAATCTTCTTAACTCAATAAAGAAGAATCCAAATAGTAGACGATTAATGGTATCGGCTTGGAATGTAAGTGAATTACACGAGATGACTTTACCTCCTTGTCATTATGGATTCCAGATAAATATAAGAGGAGAGTATATGGACTTAATGTGGAATCAAAGAAGTGTTGATACATTTTTAGGATTACCTTTTAATATAGCTTCATATGGTCTACTACTTAGTCTAATAGCGTATGAGACTGGTTATAAGCCTGGTTCTCTCATAGGATCTTTAGGAGATACACATCTATATACAAACCATATAGAACAGGCGAAGGAACAAATAAAAAGAACTTCATTTGATCTTCCAACTCTTAAGATTATTTCATCTGATATCTTAAATGGAGAGTTTGAAGTAGAGTTTGAAAACTACATTTCACGTCAAGCAATAAAAGCTCCTTTATCAAATTAAAACTTATGAGTAGAATATATACTATACCAAATTTTCTTAGTAGTCAAGAGTGTACTGAAGTAATAGCTAAATGTAAATCAGAACTTGAACTTAGACAAGCTGTAGTAGGGAATAATAAAGAGGTAAATTTAAAACACCGTAAATCTTCTGTTGCATTTATTGAAGATTTAGGTTCGGTAAATACGAGACTTACAGAAATACTAACTAACAGTATCAAAATCAAAGGTTTTAATGTCTCAGGGTTAGAAAATTTTCAATTTACAGAATACCAAATAGGGGAGTTCTACAACTGGCATAAAGATAGTGCAACAGACAATCCTGAATTTTCAGATAGATTCTATTCTACAGTTATTCAATTAAACAGTAACTATAAAGACGGCGAATTGCAAGTTATAGAAGACGGTAAAGAAAAAACTCTTACTAAAGGTTTAGGGACTCTTTATATGTTTCCTTCCTATTTAACACATAGAGTAAAACCTATTTCTACCGGTACTAGGTATTCATTAGTAAGCTGGATTAAATTAGTTAAAAATATAAACGAAACCAATACACTTATATAGTATGAATATAACAATAATAGGAGGTGGAACAGCAGGATGGTTATCAGCAATGTACCTAAATAAGAGAAATCCAGATTTCGATATTACATTAGTTGAAAGTAAAACGATAGGTATAGTAGGGGTAGGAGAAGGAACAGTACCAAATATAACTCCCTTTCTAAAGAATTTAGGTATTGATGAGAAGGACTTTATGTCTGTAACTAATGCTACTCGAAAAGTAGGTATAGCATTTGACAATTGGCCAAATGATGGTAGCTCTTTTAACCACGATTTCTTTGACGGTACGTACGCTTACCATTTTGATACAAATATAATTGGAGACTACTTTAAAAATATTGGAAGTACTCGTGGAATAAACCACATTGTAGATGAAGTAACAGGATTTGAAAAAGAAGGTGATATAATAAAGAGTATACACCTAGCTAATAATAAGTCAATTTCACCTGATTTTGTAATTGATTGTAGTGGATTTGCTCGTTTGGTTATCGGCAAGGAATTAAAAGCTGAATGGATATCACATAAGGACCACCTCACTCTTAATTCGGCTGTTACATTTAGGTTACCTCTTGCAGAAAATGAAGTATTTACCGAAAAGTCTAATACGAGAACACATTCTGTTAGTATGAAATACGGCTGGATGTGGATGATTCCTTTACAGAACAGATGGGGATGTGGGTATGTTTTTGACAGCAAGTACATAAACGACGAAGAAGCTAAAAAAGAAGTAGAGGAGTATTTTAATAGAGAATTAAAATTTGGTAAAAAGATTACATTTGAATCAGGGTACTTCAAAGATGTATGGATTGGCAATTCAATTGCAATTGGACTTAGTGGAGGTTTCTTCGAACCACTTGAAGCTACATCTCTTATGACAGTTGTATTTCAATTGACAAATCTACTAAAAAATAATACTTTAGACTCTTCTCATAGGGAACATTATAATACATTTGTAAATAAAATAAACTATCAAGTTTTTAACTTTATTAAATACCATTATGTATGTGATAGAAATGATACTCAATTCTGGCAAGATTATAAAACACATACACTTCCGGAAACCCTTACTAATCTTTTAGATACAAATAACAGACTTAAAGTATTTGCTGATAGAGATATTAGAAATGTAATAGGAGTAAGTCCTTTAGATCCGTACATGGTTTTTAGTACATATGGATACTCTATTGTCAGTAACGGTAACTTTAAAAAGCAAAATACTTTGATGTAAAGTTGGTCGTCTGAATTATTCTTCTTATATTAAGGTAGTTAAAAAAAGAAAAGGTTATGCATTTAAGAACTACAAGAAGATTAGCTGAGAAGTATTTAAACAATTGTGAGAAAGTTTACGGTTTGAGTAAATTTCATGACAGTACTCCTTACATAGAGTTTCAACCTTATGTCCATTCTGTTTATACGGAAGATGATAATCCAATTGCAGAGTATATCTTTGACTATAACACTATCGTAATATATTATAAGAATATTCATAGTGCAGAAGATTTAGCTCAAACTATTGTTCATGAATATCAACATTATTTACAGTCACCAAGCTGGATGACTCGATACTACAATATGGGCTTCTGCTATTCAGATCATCCATATGAAATTGCAGCATTCAATGAAGAGAAAAATTGGAAATTAGTTGCTTAGTTGAAGTACATTTCACTATTTATTAAGAACTAAACTAAACTAGAATATATGGCATGTGGTTGTGGAAGATCTCCAGACGGATGTAGAGGCTGGCACTCTTTAACAGAAGAAGAATTCAAAGTAGAAT
>Ga0209137_1002853_pt1 | contig 14852 bp, 9 predicted proteins | sample SaaInl5LU_22_DNA_FD_184642 | JGI IMG/M metagenome (GOLD analysis project Ga0209137, IMG submission 184642) | Marine microbial communities from expanding oxygen minimum zones in the Saanich Inlet - ESP_105LU_22_DNA (SPAdes) (version 2) | ecosystem: Environmental > Aquatic > Marine > Intertidal... | reverse complement strand
AATATCTCTACTAAATCTCTACCACATTTTATGTTCTTTGACATATATCTCCCTCAAATCCTTTTTATTTCCTCTCTTCTATTTCTTCTATGCTCTTTATTAATTACATCTTCATTTGAATTTGCATTATTCTATTTATTATCAATTTTACAATATATTTAATCAATTTTTGCTTCAAATGACAAAAAAATGATTCAAAGTTTTTGATTTAACTTCATACAATTCACAATGTCCTATCGAAAATGGGATGTGCTTTACACTGATACAAATGAACCTAAAATTCTTATCAATTTCAATACTATGCAAATCAAAATGATTGGAGATTTCGATAATAGCAACAAAAAAAGAAAGATAAATATTGAAGAAGATGAATCCCAAATTATCATGATTGACAATAATGACAAAACAAAAGATGCTATCAAATCAAGCGAACAATCTCAAAATGAAGATACAGAAGATTATGATGACGAAAATGACATTGACGACGATGAGTCTTCTTTGTCTTCAAAAATACCTCAAGAAAAATGTAAGCATTATATCAAAAATCACATTCTGGATTCTCACGAAAAAGATGTAAAACAAAAAGCTCAAAATTATATGCATGACAAAAAAATCAATAAGAAAAGAGGTGCTCTTCCAAGATGGGTCAAAGAAGGCTTTGAATTAAATATTTTCAAAATTTTAAAAAACAAAAAAATGTGTATCTTAATAAAGATATACTTTTTTGTTTCTCAATATATTTGCTATTTTCCAAAACTAAAAAAGGTTGTGAAAAAAGTGAGTGAGTAAAATGAGTATATCGTGCGAATATGAGTTTCAAAATAGTATAAAAGTAACACCATATATATAACAAAATATTACAGTGCTCACTTATGTTGAGTAAATGTAGATTTTGTGATTATGAAACTAATCGTAAATATAACTTGATACGACATGAGAATGCTAAACATAACGGTATGATATTGTTGGAAAAACTCAAAAATCAAAACGAAGGAAATGACAACATTTTTGAAGGAAATGACAACATTTTTGAAGAAAATGACAACATTTTTGAAGGAAATGACAACATTTCAAAACATTCTTGTCAAAAATGCATGAAAACTTATAAAACTAAAAAACATTTACTACAACACGAATTGAAATGTAATAAATTAGATTCATTGACATGTCCAAGATGTATGAAAAGTTTTTCTCATAGAAACAGTAAGAATGTTCATGTTAAACGTAACAAATGTGAAGCAAGAAGTATTATTCACGCTCAAAATATAAAAAATATAAACAATATTACAAATATTGGAACACAAAATAATATCATTATCAACAATTATGGTTCAGAAAGAATTGATTATATTTCTTTTGACAAATTGTTGAGTATTATGAAAAAAGGGTTCAATGCTCCTAGTCTTCTAACAAATGAAATACATTTCAATAACAATTTCCCAGAAAACATGAATATCAAATGTAAAGATAAAACTACTGCTTTAATTAAAAATGAAGGTAGTTATAAAATACATGATATTAAAATACTTGCAGAAGAGTTGTTAAACAATAAATCAAATATTATTCAAGAATTTGCTTTCAAAAATAAAGAAAAGATTTGTGAGAATATGGATATGAGTATGTATGAAGATATCGCAGATTTAATCCTTAAACTCCTAGTTAAAGAACCTTTGAATCAGTACAATAGACAAATTAAAAAAATTATTGGAATGATAAGAGACAAGTCTTGACTTTTTCATTCTCAAAATAGCTATATTTCTAAAAATGTAACATTCTAAATTGTTCTCTTTTCATAAAATGTTGTCGTTTCCTTCAAAAATGTTGTCGTTTCCTTCAAAAATGTTGTCATTTCCTTCAAAAATGTTGTCGTTTCCTTCGTTTTTTATAATTTTTATTTTGGATATTTTTCATATATTTTGTTACCATATTGTTAAAGTATATCATAAAATATCTTATTTTTTGAAAAAACTATAATTCATATTTACTCAGTTTTTTCAATATACATCAATAATGTTACGTAAATGGTGATGATATTTTTTGAGTATTTTACTTGATTTGTTACGATGTGCTCATTTTACTCACTCACTTTTTTACTGTCCTTTTTTAGTTTTCAAAAATCTCTCTTTTTCCTTTTTATATTTTCAATACATAAACAATAATTTCTCATTTAATCAAATGTTGTCGTTTCTTTCAAAAATGTTGTCGTTTCCTTTAAAAATGTTGTCATTTCCTTCAAAAATGTTGTCGTTTCCTTCGTTTTTTATCATTTTTGATTTGACACTCTTATGTCAAATTTTCAAAGCATTCTCATCATATATTTGAATGATTTTGGTAAGTTTTTCAAGATTCCTTTTTTTAATCTGCTCAGTAATTAACATTATATATAATATTTGTTACACATATGGTAGAAATATTTGACGAGTAATCCATTTAATTTGTGACGATGTGCTCATTTTACTCACTCACTTTTTTACTGTCCTTTTTTAGTTTTCAAATTTAAGCTTTTTTCTTTGATTATTAAAAAAATAGTAAATATGATTATTCTTCAAATATAATATTCATATAATACAAAAAAATAAAGATATTATTTAGATAATAAAGTCATCGTAATTTTTCCATCTTCTGATGAATTCAATGTTATTTCTATAATTTCATTTATAACTTGTAAAGTGTTTCCAAATATTGTTATTGATCTGGATGAAATTTCACCACTTGTTTCATCGACTTCTTCTCCTATTGTTATACTATTTTCGGTTCCGTTAAGAACATAATATGAAAAATATGTGTGATAATTTATTTCTTTTAATATATTCTTGGTTTCTTCATCATATGATAATATAATTGTTCCTGAAAATATTAACGCTTTTTCGTTGTTAAATTCACTATTTATAGAAACATCAAGTAATTTGTACAAAGTATCTCCTTTATGTGTTGTTTTATAAGGTATATTAGCTATATCAATTTGTATCGGAACTATAGGAACAACATCGTCGTGTGCAATTGTATGATAACATACATATATTGAATCCATAATTTCATTCTTTGTTTCTATAGCAACAGCATCTACATAATTTGACATGTTGCTATCATTATCATTCAAACTTTCAGATAAGTTGCTATCAACATTGAATACATAATTTGACATATTGCTATCATTATCATTCAAACTTTCAGATAAATTGCTATCAACATTGAATACATAATTTGACATGTTGCTATCATTATCAGTAAATTCACCTCGCAATAGTTGTTTTGCTACATTGATTTTTGGAATTGCTGCATTTTCTGCACGTTCAACTGTAAAATATTTATTGCCATCCTCTGCTTGACTTTCTTGTAAATCATCAGTTGTTCTATCACTTAAATTAACAGTTGTTAATCCTTCTCCATTTCCATTAAACGTTCCTACTATTGTTGTGAAATCATTTGCAACAATAGTTCCACCTACATTCAGTGCTGATTTTCGCGTATCATCATCGCTAAAATATGTCCAAATATTAACCCTCCCCTTTTTATCAATGTTAAATATTTTATCAACTTTATCACCTTTTTCATTTGTTAATTCAGTGTTTTCTGAATCAGCTTCATAATCCGGTGTATTTTCAATTTGTACAAAATATTGATATGATTTTCTTGCAATTTGAAAATATGTTTTATCGCTAACTTGTGACAATAAAATAGAATTTAGTGATTCTGAAGATGTTGTCTCCCATTCAATATTAGTACCAAATGTTTGAACATTTCCTCTAACTAATAAGTTTCCATTAATAACAATATTACTTGAATGTATTATTTCAGCTCTGAACATGTCTGCAACATCTAGCGTATATAAAGCAGATGGCTCTTTCGAAAACCCTATCTTCGCTCCATTACCTGATTCCACAATTGAAATTACTTTATTGTCACCATTGTTTAAATTAAAAATATCGTAGGTGCTTTGTTCATTGGCTAATCTTGTAAAGTTAAAACCATTTGTAGAATTTCCATCTATTACAAAATCAATATTTGATGTTGAATTTATTTCATAATTACTTGTATATAAAGTATAATTCGATGATTGCATGATAAATGCCTGATTATACATATCTTCACTGTAATTTAATAACATACTGTTTCCTAATCTGTCATATATATCTCCATATAATTGAAGACTTTTCACACTTAATAGACCTCCTTCTTCAGTATTCGCATAGATGTTTCCAGGTATTCTCAAATTTCCATATAAATCAACATCTCCATTGTTATTCACGTTTAGAATAGAATTCATATAAATACCATCATCTTTTACAATTTCAATTGAACCATCTTTACTATATATTTTATTAACTATTCCATGTCTTGATTGTTCATTAGTATCATCAAATTTTACATCATTTTGTAGTATAATATGTGGCGTATAATCTATTGATGCTACGTCAAAATACTTTATTAATATATCACTGCTACTTGGATCATCGTATCTGAAAAGATTATACTCGTCCGACAATAGAATAGTTAGAACAATATTCATATTACCTATAATATGAATTACTTGCCCTGATGTAATTGTATATACACCATTTGATAAAGAAATTGTTTCTAAATTGGTTCCATCTACAAAATCAGTTAAAGATGTCGCAGAAATTGTTTCATTTATATTTATTATACCATCCGTGTCTATCAGTTCAGTATTCTTAACAAAACTTATTTGTTGCATACTTTCTTGTTTTAATATATATGAAGGTGCTCTTACAGTATTTACAAAATTATATTGTTTATTAAATTTTGACAATATATCAATTTCAAAAATATCATTTGGATTATAATAAAAATTAATGTTGGTAAATACAATATTTGTTATTTCTCCCAAACACTCTATATGATTTCTATAAGTATTTTCAATAATTGAATCACCATCAATAATACCACTTGAATCTTCAAATCGTAAATCAATCGTATTTGATGTGTAAATTATATTATTAGATTCTTTCTCAGCAATATTTAATATCGAATTTATATTTGCATTTATACTACTATACTTATTTACACGCGATATATCCAATGTATATAAATATTCATATGAAATGTTTTGATCTATTTTTGATATTTCAATTGTTGTAATATCATTTGTTATACTTGTATCTAATATAGTATTTGTAAAAAAGTCATCATGGTCATTATGATATATATCAGGTAAAACTAATATATTATTGCTTATATTTATACTGTTTGTTTTTGATTCCACCGATATTATATTCTTCGCATTCAAATATCTTGATTCCATTTGAATATTCTCATTATTGCACGTAAAATTATCAATATTATTGTTAAATTCTATTATCAATTCAGAAGTAACTGTGTCAGTATCATATACTGCCATATCATTTGCATTGAATTTGTAAATATTGTAATTAGATGTAGGATTGTTAGTCAATGGAATGTTGAGGTTATCAATTCTATATGAAATACCTCCTTTATACGTATTGTCAATATCATCGTATGTTATACCATCATATACATAATCCATATCCCAATTTCTGATTGAAGTTATCATAGATTTTTGTTCTAATGTAAAATCTGAATATGTATTAGTTAATTTCATAGAAGTCATTCTGTCATCACTTATTACATCAATCGCATGCTTCGGATTTTCATTATTTACTCCTATAGAATTAGATGTTATTGTAAATACTGTTTTTGATGTTGTTTCATCTGGAATATATGACGATATTGAACGACTTGTCTTGAAAACCAGATTTTCATCTTCATTTGGACCCTCAATCGTCCAAAACTTATTCAAAGAACCAGTATTCCTATGTAAATTTATCGCAGGTTCTCTTGCATTATTAGTCAATTGTAATAAATACTTTGACGGATTTTCCACATGTAGTGATATATTTGATAAATCAATTATTCCAAGTGTATTCATATCATGTCCTTGGTTTTGCATTCCGATATTTACATAATTCGTACTTCCATTGTGATAAATTGAAAGCATTTTGTTATATTGTTTAGTATCTAAATTGTAAGAAGATATGTCAAATACTGATTTTGTTGGTTCAAGTGACGTTTGTTGTCCATAATTTGATATCTTAAATTGTACCGAGTTCTTTTTTACCCCTGTATAATCAATATATGTAGTATCTGCTCCTGAACTGTTCAAAGTATCAAATAATCCAAACTCCATCTTTGAAGAATTCGTTTGAGATTGTGTGTCATAAAACGTCATAAAATTACATACTTGAGATGTTTTGTCATTTTGATACACTGTTAGTGGAATATTGTACGCTTCCACTTTTCCTATCTTTTTCAAATAATTTGTAAAATTCTGATCCAAATGTCCAACTGCTAACGTTTTCTTAGGAACAACTGCTACCTTGTTTCCTGAAATAACAACATCATTCAACTCATCAGATGTTCCAGATGTTTCTTCTACATTATTCATTTCATCACTAACATCGTCAATCGCTGTAGGTGATACATCAATGCCATTTATCTTATACTTATTGTCTCCTATAATATTTATATTTCCATGAACATCAAGGTCGCCGTAAATTGACATAGCACTTAGTGGTGTATCATCATCAGAAACTCTTGTTGTTGGAGCATTTATGTCAATATGATATTTTGTTTTTATTTGGTCATAATACATTGACATACCATAATGTGTCGGATGCTCTGATTTTACAGTATAGCCAAATTGCAAAGGACCTACAAAATCCTCGTTCTGTATTTGATGATTTTTGTACATGAACCATTTGTTCAAATTTCTGTCTGGATTAAAGGGAGTTTCGTCATAATCACATATGTCTATTCCACTGAAAAAAGCATTCCTGTTTAAAATACCAAGATTAGGTGCCCTGTAAATACGAATTATACTATCATTATAATCTTGTCTCGCTATATTACGAATACTTAAAGGTTTCTTCGCATAATTGTCAGTATCATCATTATATCCCAATATAATGTGTTCATTTGTATAAGCTGTTTTTTGATTGTTTTCTTCTTCTATTATTTTTAACATTGATAATTTTGTATTGTTTTCATAATAACCACCATTCCCTACAGAATGAATACCACCATCTACATTGAGTCCCATCATCCGTATTCCATCACTATTCGCCAAATTTATCGCATATTTGTTTATCCCAGACGTATCATATGCATAATAAAAATCGTTGGATACATCACCCAATTGAGCACCTTCATATGGTTTTGAAATAAAATATAATGTCTTGGTAATGGCTCCGTTATTTCTACGAACAAAAATGTCATCACATAGCAAATCACCATTTATATCAAGGGATTTCTTAGGATCTTTTGTATTTATACCAACTTTGCTGTTTTGATGAAGAGTCATTGTAGGAACATAAGAATCTATGTTATTACGAACAATATCAACACCTGGATAGAAATACATGTTATGTAATTTACCTTCCACATGATTTGTATTAACTATTAAACTCTTGTCAGGAATGTAATTCACATTTCTCAATCCACTTATATGACCAATATTCGCGACAGGGGTTACAGTATCAGTATCCTCATGTGATTTATCATGCAACATCATTTGAAATTCTTTTTCATCCCGTTTTATTACAGTAAATTGCTCATCATATGTGTCATTCATTTTCACACCAACCCCTGCTTTTCCTGGAATGATTAAATTATTTCCACTTGAAAAATTTATCATATCATTATTAGCATAATAAAAGACATTAGCGGGTGGTTCTGTATCAACATCAATTATCGATGGATGTAATGTTACAATATTAATTCGTGTATCATCTATCATAAATTGTCCATCATTTATCTGAAAGTTTCCTCCTATAACTGCATCATCCAAATATATCGGTTTATTAAATTGAACTGTATTATCAAATACAGCTTCTCCTTCTACATTCAAATTTTTCACTACTGTATTATTTGAAACATACATATCTCCCTTCACATCAAGAACATTGTTGATTTCTAAAACATATTCGTCTCCTGCTTTGCCCACATATACATTAGAATTAAATCTAAATATTCCTTCTATGAAATCTCCTGGAACAATCTGATTTGCTAAGAAATTTAAACCTGCCTTGCGAACAAAAATGTCATCAATGTGTTTTTTTGATTTAGTATAGTAATCATATGTTATAATATCATCTATGTCCGCACTACCTTGAATTTTGATTTTGGACAATTTTGATATTTCATTCTGTAAAATAATATTTTCAGATACCTTTGAATATCTATTATAAGATATTTCAGTTGTATCAGTAACACCAATGCCAATATTTCCATTTTTGTCTATCGCCAATGATGGTTTCAATTCAGGATTTGCATCATAATCTGCTTTCCCAATTTGCGTAGAATATAATTTATTTATATTCAATGCAGACATTCCTACATAGAATTCAAATGGCATCCCAGTTGATGTTGTAATAACTGCTGGAGATTCTGATGTATCTCCAATAATACCCATCCTCATTTTTGATGATTCCCCATCCTGATTAATTTTTTTATTTTCAAGTGATATATGAATATTGTTTACATTGTAATTTGTTGATGATATGATATTTAATGGATTTGTATTCTCAAATGTATCTGTTCTACTTCCTAATGTTATGAAAGATGGTGTATAAATATTATCTACTCTTATTGGCAATGATGTATTCGCATTCTTTATACCACTATACCCCCTAAACACTAGTGGTTGTATATTATTTACGCTTACCAATATATCTTCTAATAAATGTGCATTCTCCCCATCCAATTTTATATTGCCAAATTCCAACCCTTTGGCTATGATGTTTCCATCACAAATAATATCATTTCCTACAAATAATGACCCTGATTTAACAGCATCGTTTTCTATACCGTCTATACGTCTTCTTGTAGTATTTATACCAACTATATCATTATTCACAACAAGACTGTATGTAATATCTCGTACATTATCCGTGGTTCTTCCTTGTTCGCCAACAACAAGATATTCAGTATCTTTTAAATCTAATAAACTTACGTTACCATATTGTGATAAACCAATCCCCAATGAATTGATTTCAACTTCAGATGGAGCAAAACCGCTTGAAATCATCTATAATTAAATTTAAGGCGTAAGTGTTTATATATATTTGGTTGTAAATACCAAAAACAAAAAAAATGATATATGTAATACAATTTTTATTATATCAATAATGAACAAAATTAACAATATTCATAATAAAACTCAAGATGTTGAAACTACAGAAATGCCATTCAACAACAAAAATATTCTCCTTTCTGAATCAGATTTGCGCTTCATTTTTGATAATAATGGATTAAATGATATTGTATTCAATAATATCAATCTTTATAGAAATGCTTTCGTTCATAAATCATATTGCACTATGAAAAATGCCGACTTCAATATGGGAAATGTTAAATGTCCATCTGATTGCCTCCCCCTCCAAGAAATGTCTTACGAACGTTTGGAATTTCTTGGAGACGCACTTCTAGGTATGATTGTAGCAGGATATTTGTATGAAAGATTCCCCGACCAAAATGAAGGGTTCCTCTCAAAAATAAGAACTAAACTTGTTAATGGCAAAATGCTCGGAAATTTGTCCGAAAAAGTAGGATTTCCTAAATTTGCTATCATATCCAAACAAGTTGAAGATGCAAATGGTCGTAACAATTATAAAATAATGGAAGATATATTTGAAGCATTTATTGGCGCCATTTATCTAGATTTCCAAAATGATGATATTACACTTCCAAATAATATGATAGTACCTCTTCAAGGTATCGGTTACTATTATGTACAAAAATGGATCATCCATATCATTGAAAACTATCTCGACTTTAGCGAACTCATCGCATCTCGTACAAACTATAAAGACCTCCTTGTTTCTTACATGCAACATCACCTTCAAGACCATCCAAGATTCTTTGAAATCAATATCATTACAAAAGACAATACTAAGATATTTACATATTGTATTAAAGACAAAAAAAATACTGTTATCGCAACTTCAAAAGGTTCTACGAAAAAAGACGCCGAGAATAATGTAGCGCTTGAAGCTCTAAAACATTACAATGTTCAAATTTAAAAGGCTTTATACGTTTGAAAATAGATATACTGTCTTTATTACTATTTTCACAAAGACAATATATAGAATCTATGATGTTTGAATCTTTACAATTCACACAATCCTCCTTGTATGTTTTATTATATATATATTCAAAATCACTGTGAATACACATATCTAACGTCATATATATAATACGTTATTTTTTTATATCGTTTCATTTTTTGTATTTTATGATATTAACTGATTTTATATATCTATTGTTTTCCAACTCGTTGGACAAATGTCTCTTGTATTTTTGTTACTATTCGCAGGTCCAAACCATTTTTTAGGACGATACACTATCTTATCTTCTTTTTCACTAAAATACGCACCAAACCAAGAAAATGTACTATTTGTGATGATAAAATGATTACAACAAGACATTAAAAGTAATTGCTTCCAATCAGGTATATTATCTGGAACACCAACAAAATTTAGTTTTTGATTTATCACACATCTCATAATTTTCAAAAATTCAGATACATATTTGTCATTACCCGGCTCACAAAAATATAGAATTTTATAATCTTCAATACTTTCCCCCCTCGTCATTAAATCGTCCGATAATGATTTTAACGCATCTATGAAATATGCTGGTGGTTTGATACAATGAAATTGTTGTAATGCTATATAATCCCCAAAACGAAAATGCATCGCTATCGTTTTATCCTTCAACATCTCACTATATTCATTACGTACTACCTTTTGTTTCTCACGCAAACCCATCTTATCAATGATTTTATAATAATTATGTTCAAAATATTTATAACTTTGAAAATATCCTTTTATTATATTGTCCTTCTCAGCAAGATGCGATGGTAACTCATTAAATTCAAACGATGGTTCCATATATACATCATCGCTATTAAAACCTTTGATATCAACATCCTTTTTAAATGCATCAAGTATTGTATCCCAATATGTTGCAGGCCCATCTAATGTTTTATTCATGTAAGATATAATTCCATAATTTATGCCATAATCAATCGCATATGATACCGTGGCAAATATCATAAATAATTGATTTCCTAAACCTGCAAATAATTGTACCTTTAACATCGTCGGTAATGATAAATATAAACCTATTCTTATATAAACATAGTTCTAAATAAGTATATATTATGAAATAATTATATATTATGAAACATTATTGGATTAATATTGACAAAAATGTTTCACGACAACAATTTATGCTTAATCAATTTGAAAAAAATCAAATAGAAAATTATAGAGTTTCTGCTATTACTCCAGACGACTTTGATAAAGTTCTTGCACATCAAAGACCTCTTACTTGCAAATATCCAGGTTGTACAACTTGTGAATATGAATTCGCTTGTTTATGTAGTCATATCAAAGCAATGCAAGAAGGATTAAAGTCAGATGACGAATACTTTGTTATAATGGAAGATGACGTACATATGCCTTTTATTATTGATTATACAGCACTTGTCGCAGATATACCAAAAGACACTGAAATACTACAAATGCTTATATTATATGGCAATACTGTTGTACAGTTTTTTAAATTATTTCTGAACTCATCTACAAAGTATGTTAAATGGAAATATCTTTTACCATCAACTGGTATGTATCTTATCACGCGAAAAGGCGCACAACGTCTTGTTGATATGTTCTATGACAATGAAAAGAAACAATATAATTTTCATTCATCCCCATATCAAATTGTCGCTGATGTTTTATTATATGAAACCGCAGTAACATATGCTACTTCAGTGCCATACTGTTATCCTGATTCTAATATGGGTTCTGAAATTCACCCAGACCATCTTACAGCACAAAGCCAAGCTGTAAAAGTAATAAAAGAAATAATGAAATATCATATCCGATATCCATTCCCATTTGTAAAAAAAACAACTGTTTAATCATCTGATTCTACATCATCAAAGAAATAAACCGCTATCAGTCTTTTTCGCATAGTTCTGAGTTCATCGCAACACATCAATGAACTATTTTCAACATCTAGGTCATAACGGTCTAACCACTTTTTAAATAATCTATTATACAATTCAACACATTCATTTATTAATGGATATTTTTCAATTTTATCAGTCGCAAGCATTTGAGCTTCTTCTGCTAAACCGATGATATGTAGAAAATGTTTTGTTATACAATCTCTGCATCTTTTATTTTTATTCGCCAAATGTTCTTCAAGTAATATAGATTGTTTTACTATTTGTTGCATATTGTATCTTGGGTCGCTTACTGGGTCAATCGATGAACACCCAGATACGCTACATTTGCCTGAAGTTGTAGCTTTGACTTGATAACGTGATTCAGGATATGTCATCCTTTCATTATTTTGTTGTCCAATTAAAACAATGTAATATAGAATGAAAATTACTATAAATAGAGCGATAAATATATACGCATTTCCCATTTTTTTAATATTCTATATAAATAGGCATATATAATATTTGAATGAATAGTGCTGTTGGTTTTAATAGCATGGGTCCCCAAATGATGAGAGAAGTTGGAGGTTGCTCTGACTGTGGCGCTACCAAAGGTGGTGCTAAAAAAAAGAGAAAGCTTACCGCTTACAATAAGTTTATCAAAGCAAATTTTAAAATAGTACAAAAACAATATCCTAACGAAAAAGCTAAACAAATATTGGCTCGTGTTGCAAAACAATGGAAGTCTCGTGCCAAATGATAACTTTTTAACACTATTACGATGACGAATTTATCATATTTGTCAAAGTTTCAATATTATTTTTTAACAAACTAATCTCATTAGCTTGTGCATTTAAACGATTTGATAACAGTGCTGTTTCGCGTTCTATTGCATATGCCATAAGTTCATATGTATTATTTATTTGATTCTCAAAATTTTCTTGTGTCAGTATCGTCCTTACTATATTTGATATATTTGCATTCGTTGTATATACATCTTGAACATTGAAATTTTGCAATACAGAATCCTGTGATGGGTCATAATCATCTACGTCTATTATATTTATTCCACGTACTGTTAATACACCATTTACAAACATTGAACCATCGTAAATGTCATTTTTAATAAATTTATTACTTGTCCCTTGATGAAAATTATCAGCATTTCTCGTTTCTATATTAGTATTAATTCCATCAATACGTTGATTGACACTTTCCAAATTTGAATTTATATCATATATATCAGAATATATTGGTCGTATATTATTAAAAACTATATTAGACGTCTGCTCATCGTCAGTAAATGATGTATTTGACAAAATACCATTTACTATATTAGAAATATTTAAATTTTGCGGCATTTCCATAATACCATTTCCGGGACATTGATATAAATTGCTTGCATAAATATTGGAATAATTATTATCTATATCCATTATTTGAATATCTCTAACAGTAAGAGTACCATTTACAACAAGTGAATCATTGTATATGTTACTTACTATATATTTATTCACACTTCCTTGAACTATATTATCTATATTAATACATAACAATGCACTTTTGATATCATCTATTGAAATATATAAAGAATCTATTGATGATTTGAAAATATTGGATGTTTGATAATTACTACTATATAGTATTTGATATACCCTTTCATCTGTGAAATAAAGATTACTACCTTCTGTCAAATCAGAAGTATTATTCCCTACAATATTCACATTCGACATTTGAGACCCATCTCCGCGAATATATGAAGCATTTATGATACCATTTATATCTATATTATATAATGGGTCAGAAACATTTCCAAAATAACCATTATTCTTCATTACAAATATTTCTTCATAATCATTTTCAATATTAAATATATCTCCTGTCCCTATTTGAGATACTTTAATTGACGTTGAATCTGTTATATTCACTACTTCAAGACACTCAGAACTATATACAGAATTATTTATCAATGAAATTTTATTGTTTATTAGTAAATTATTCACCTCTAAATCTCCTGTGATTTTCAAATTATCGTTATAAATATTATCTTTTATATATTTGTTACTTGTTCCATCAGCCATCAAATCAAGATTATATATTATTGGATTTAATTCAGGAACATATGAATCAGCTTCAAATTTTACTCCATCTATTATCAAATATTTTACATCAATCCCACCAGTTACATTTAAATCACTGTCTATTGTATCATTTATTATGAATTTATTTGAACTACCATTTGCTAAATTATCAGCAGAAAGTTGAGTTATTCTGTCATTTATATTAGAATTAATAATTGAAATATTACTGACAGTTTCGTCAATATAATTTGATACATTAATATTCATTGATATGGCAAAATTAGAAGTTTCATTCAATTTAATATTAATGTCATTTCTCACGTGTTCATTTAATAAATTTAAAGAAGATGAAATAATGTTTGAAGTCTCTTTCAAATAATTGGATATATTAGACTTCGTGTCATCAATATAATTAGATGTTTCAATATTAGATGACAATACAATCTTCCCAACACGTTCATGTGTATAATACATGTTGTTTCCTTCTAACAAATCGCTTGTCGTATAGTTGGTCAAAACATAATCAATATTAGAACCTACCCCAATAAACTCACTTGACTTAGTAACACCTATTACTTCTAACGCATTGGATGGGTTCGTCAAACCAATCCCTACATAGCGTTGCGATGTAATAACCATAACAGGTTCATCTGCTACAGTTGCCGTCATTACATTATGTATTCCTTCTCCTGAATGTGAAATCACAAATGCATCACTGTCTTCTGCTGTTGATACAACACCAAGTGACTCTGTTGTATAAATATCAGTGAAGATAATAGTAT
>Ga0209137_1002850_pt1 | contig 14853 bp, 20 predicted proteins | sample SaaInl5LU_22_DNA_FD_184642 | JGI IMG/M metagenome (GOLD analysis project Ga0209137, IMG submission 184642) | Marine microbial communities from expanding oxygen minimum zones in the Saanich Inlet - ESP_105LU_22_DNA (SPAdes) (version 2) | ecosystem: Environmental > Aquatic > Marine > Intertidal... | reverse complement strand
CAGCGGCTAAAGACCCGTTCAATGCGATTTCAACTTTTAACGATACGTTTGACGCGACTCTGACGAAGCTGGAATCTGGTGCTACTAATTCGAACACATTCGCCACATCTATTGGCGAGACCAAAGGACGAATAGCAGAACTGGAAGCAGAACTGGAGACGATGAACACCGAAGTTGGAACATCTGAGACCGGGTTCGACAATGCTGGTCGCTCTCTCTCTGACTATGCAATTGAAGTCGACAAGAACGCAGTCGCAGCCAATGATCTGGCGGTAGAGACAGAAGCAGCTAACACAAAAGCGCTGGAGCTGCTCGGAACAATAAGCAACGAGAAAGAAGCTCTTTATCTAAGCAATCTCGAAATTGATATTCGCAACGGTCTACAAAAGACCGGGGTGGATGCAACGTCAGAACTCGGTCAGGAGATAATCGCCGCAACTACTGAGCTGCACAATGAGAAGCAAGCGATGCTAGATGCCTCTGAAGCAGCAAAGCAACTCGAAAAAGATAATGCTGCGACTCAGAAGGCCATCGAGACAGAAGCGAAGCGAGTCGCAGAAGAAGCAGCCAAAGCATACGAAGAAATGAAGGACAACATCTCTGGCTTTTTTGTGAATCTATTCGAGAACGGTCGAGACGCATTCGACGATCTCGCCAAGAAGTTCAAAGCGATGATCCTGCAATTTATCGCAGACTGGGCGGCTTCACAGATAGCGAGCATGATCTCTGACACATTCAGCGGAATCGGAACTTCGATCAGCGGGATGTTCAGCGGGATATTCTCATCGATCGGAGCCGGAATAGCATCTATGGCATCGCAAGCGGCGTCCGTACTGACTGGCGGCGTTTTCGGTGGTGGCGCTGCTGCCGCAACAACTGCTGCAACAACGGCTGCAACAACTGCCGCAACAACTGCTGCAACAACTGGCGGAGCTGCGACCGCAGGATTAACCGCTGGAGGTGTTCTAGCAAGCGCTGGACAGTTTATCGGCGGGATGTTCGGCGGTGGAACGGGTATAGCTGCTGGCACTGTGGGGCCGCCAACGGCTGCGGCGCTTGCCGGTTCTAATCTTGGGGCGATGCTATTTAACCCGGTGACCGCTGCGCTTGCGGCGATTGCGCTGGGCTTCGGTCTCGACTCTGGCGGCACTCCGACATCTACCGCTGGTATCACTATGGCGAAAACCGGAGGCATGAGTGACGACAATATATTCCAGACATCTCCATTCGAGTCCGGGTTCGCTCCATTAGGATTCAAGCAGAACGCAACAAACGCTCAGGCCGAAGCAGCAATAAAGCCGCTGCGAGACTTGGATTCCATGCTGACAGCTCTGGCCGAGAGCATGGGCTATTCGGTTAATCTTTCAGGGCATACGTTTAACGGTCTCGGAGTTGAAGGTTCAGGCCCGGGCACGGTTCTCGGCACGTTCATCGAAGAAGGAAAGACGAAAGGCAAGACAATGACGGCGCAGCTCGACACTTTCGCTCAGGAATGGATTGGAGCAGTCGGCGCAAGAAACAATCTCTCAGCAAGCGAGATCTCGCAGATATTCGGATCTGGCGGGGCTAAAGACATTCTCGACATAGCAGGAACATCGCTGCTAGAGCATCGAAGCCGCATTCTAATGAACAACGCAAACGCAACATTAAACTCGACGGCTGATAACTCTTCAGAAATTGCCAGTTCGGCAGTTGAGGCCAATAATAGCGTCATAAATAATGCAGCAGTTGAAGCGACTGACACTTTAACAACTGGAATAGATACTCTGACAGTCTCAGGGGCTAATAATGACGCCATAACGCTCACTGCCGGCTCAAATACTATAAACGCTCAAAGCTCATCGACTATGGGGCCGGAGCAATATCCGCTAGTCGGCCCAATACCGGGACACCGGGACGGCTTGAATATGGTTCCTTACGACGGCTACGTCGCAGAACTGCACGCCGGGGAGCGCGTACAGACCGCAGAACAGGCCCGGGCGTCCGACTCAGTAGCAGACGAGATGAGCGGACTACGCCAGAGTATCGAAGACGTAATGATCGCAGTGGCGAGAAACACTCAGAAGCTCTATCGACTCAACGACCGCTGGGACAAAAACGGCTTGCCGCCAGTGAGGGCATAAAATGAAGTTAATTCGACCAGTCATAATAGATGACGCGATATTCCAATCGTCGACAGTAGCGGAAGCGGATCAAGCCGAATGGGTAAGCGGAACGAATTATCACGTCGGCGATCTGGTGATGGTTACGACTACAGCTAATGGCGCTGCGACTGCAACTCACAAAATATACTCTTCGGTTCATAGCAACGCCGGAAACGATCCCACAGTCGACGACGGCACGAACTGGACAGAAGTATCTAGCACGAACCGCTGGAAGCTATTCAACGGCATCGTTCAGGAGCAGACCGAGAAAGCTGGCGGCATGGAGTACGTTCTACAGTCTCCGACGGTCGTGAACTCGCTCGCTCTGATTAACGTCGACTGCGCAGAAGTCACGGTCACGGTAGATGATGCCACAGAGGGGCAGGTCTATAACCAGACGTTCTCTCTTATTTCGGACTCAGGCATTCAGGACTGGTACGCTTACTTCTTCGAACCTATCGCCCGAGATGACCGACTGGCGATACTTGATCTGCCGCCGTATGCGAACGCAGACATCACGGTCACGTTCACGGATACCGGGACAGCTAAATGCGGAGCACTAATTATCGGGCAGTTCGCCGATCTCGGGTTCTCGCAGCACGGAGCTAGTTATTCGATCATAGATTACTCTACGAAAACGACCGACTCTCAGGGCCGAGTGACAATCACAGACGGGCCTTACGCAAACAAGCTAGACGTTGACGTTATTCTTGACACAGCGGTATTCGGAACGGTTCGAAACATTCTGGCCGATCTGAGAACTACGCCGTGCGCGTGGATCGCTGAAGAAAACAACAGAAACTCTATCGTATACGGATATTATCGAGAATTTGATATAATTCTCAGCAATCCAACAACTTCCAGATGCTCACTTGAAATCGAAGGGCTAGTATAATGACGATTAACACTATAAGCACACTCCCAACGGCTCCGGCGAGAACTGACGCTCCGGCGTTATTTATCTCTCGCGCGGACGCTTTTCTGGCTGCTCTGGTAGTAATGCAGACCGAGCTGAACACTTCGATCGGGCAGATGAACACAGACATCGGCGGCATTGCTGCAAATGTCACTGCTGCTCAGGCTGCGCAAACTGCTGCTGAACTTGCCGAGACCAATGCGGAAACAGCAGTGACAAATGCAGAAACGGCTGTAACGAATGCAGAGTCAGCCGAAACCAACGCTCAGATATACGCCGCTGCTGCTCAAGCTGCCGCAGGAGTCCCGTCTCTAGTAGGTAATGCTTTAAAGAAACTCGCAGTAAACGCTGCCGAAGACGGTGTGGAATGGGTAGAAGTACAATCAGACCCAACGCTCGGCACACTAACAAAGACATTCACAAACGGCGAGACAGCCAGTATCTCACTGACTAGCTCTGTACTTGCGCCTGTCGTTTCTGTGACTAAAGAAGTACCACAGTCAGGCGTGACTAATAACTCTTGGGATGTTAATTCGACTACAGAGAATTACACGAGAATTGATAGTGCTGCGGCGACTACTTTGGATTGGGTTGCCTCTGCTATTAGTGAAGCTAGTTTTACAAATAATTTTAGTGTATCAGCGCAAGAAACAGCACCAACGGGAATTGCTTTTAACACTGACGGAACTAAAATGTTTGTTGTTGGTTTTACAAACGATTCCGTTTACGAGTATGCACTTTCTACAGGTTTTAATGTTTCTACGGCTAGTTATTCTCAAAACTTTTCAGTATCTGCTCAAGATACATCCCCAGAAGGAATTGCCTTTAATTCTGACGGCACTAAAATGTTTATTGTTGGAAGGGTTGGAAAAGATATAAACGAATACACACTATCCACTGGATTTGATATTTCTACAGCTACTTATTCTCAAAACTTTTTAGTAGATGCCCAAGACTCAGACCCAACAGACATCGCATTTAATGCTGACGGAAGTAAAATGTTCGTTGTTGGCAGAGGTTCAGATAATGTAAACGAATACACGCTTTCTACTGGCTTTGATGTTTCTACGGCTAGTTATTCCCAAAATTTTTCAGTAAATAGTCAACAACCATTTCCAGAAGGAATGACGTTTAATAATGACGGCACTAAAATGTTTATTACTGGGCAATCACCTGCGACAGTGTTTTTATACACACTCTCTACTGGCTTTGATGTATCTACGGCTGCTTATAGCTCAGTAAACTTTAGTGTATCAGCACAGGAAGGAACTCCAACAGGAATCAAATTTAATAATGACGGCACTAAAATGTTTATTGTCGGAAGAAGTGGAGATGAAATAAACGAATACACTATTCCACTAGCACTAGCACTCGGCACAGGCTCATTCGCCTCAGCAGACGTAGGCAAGACCATCGAAGCTAACTCAGGTGCGTTTGTTTTAACAGCCACAGACGGTAGCTTTGTAGAAACTACAGCGCCTACATCATACGCTCAGGTCGCCAGTGGTGACTGGTCTATGTACGGTGTTGTCTATAATGCTGCTGATGGGGATTTGGAGTTGAGTGGTTATATTGACCCTAATAGTGGTTTTGATGTTTCTACGGCTTCTTATACTAAATCTCTTAGTCTTACAGGACAAGCAAGTGCTTTATATGGATTAGCATTCAACACTAATGGAACGAAGATGTTTATTAGTGATTACAGTGGCGCAGTTGTAAAAGAGTACAATCTGACTAGTCCTTTTGATGCAACGAGTGCTACTTTTTCTCAAAGTTTTAGTGTTTCTGCTCAAGATGCAAATCCAACTGGAATTGCGTTTAACACTGACGGAACTAGAATGTTTGTTGTTGGAGATGCACATAACATCATTCAGCAATACAATTTGTCTATTGGTTTTGATATTTCAACTGCTGCTTGGAGTGGACATTCTTTAAATGTATCAAGCGAATCCTCTGTTCCAGTAGGAATTGCGTTTAACACTACTGGTACTAAGATGTTTATAACTGGATTCTCAGGTTCTGTATATGAATATACACTATCTGCAGCGTTCACTGTTTCAACTGGTTCGCTAGCTCAAAGTTTTTCTGTATCTGCCCAAGAAACGCAACTAACAGGAATTACGTTTAACCCTGATGGCACTAAAATGTTTGTTACTGGTCTTTCTAGTGATAATGTAAACGAATATACGTTATCTACAGGCTTTGATGTATCTACGGCTTCTTTCTCTCAACTTTTTAGTATAAGTCAAGATAATAGCCCATCCTCACTAGCCTTTAACACTAACGGAACTCAAATGTTTGTCGGAGGAAGCCAATCAATAGCTATTTTTCAATATACCATAGGCACAAAATTAGTCCCAACAGGCTACCAACCAGTACACACCACAGCCTCAACAGACACTACCTACTGGACTGACATCAACACCATGACAGCCGACCAAGCCGCAGGTGACGGTGAAGTCTACTACGCTATCTCCACAGACGACCGTACTACTTGGACTGTCATTGATAACACTGATGGCGAGAGAGATATTGTCAGGAACAACGCAGGGACTTGGCAGTACAACTCTAACGGTACATACGCTTCAGAGACTTGGGTAAACGGCGCTACGAATACAGAGTTAGCTACGTTGGCTGAGGCTATGGAGGGTGCTGAGGGTGTAGAAAACGGATTTGATGTATCTACCGCCGCATCTTCAACAACTTTTTCTCTGACTCAGGATACAAGACCAAATGGCATTACTTTTAACACTGACGGCACTAAAATGTTTATTGCCGGAGACGAATTCAATGCTGTTTACGAATACAATTTATCTACGTCATTTAGTGTTTCTACCGCTGTTTATAGCCAGAGTTTTTCTGTTGCGGCTCAAGAACTAAATCCTACAGGAATAGCGTTTAATTCTGACGGAACTAAAATGTATATTATTGGTGAAGGTAGTGACAGAGTTCATCAATATAGCTTAAGCACAGGATTTGATATTTCTACAGCATCTTATGATTCTGTTAGCTTTTTAGTATCTTCGCAAGATACAGCTCCAACTAGCCTTACTTTTAACACTGATGGCAGTAAAATGTTTGTTACTGGAAATACAAATGATTCAGTTTATGAATATTCTCTTTCAACTAATTTTGACATTTCAACCGCAAGCTATACTCAAGCGTTTTCAGTAGCAGCACAAGACACTCAACCATTTGATATAAAGTTTAATCCAAGCGGAACAAAAATGTTTGTAATAGGTGAACAAAATAGAAATGTAAATGAGTACAGTCTTTCAGCTGCATTTAACATATCTACTGCATCTTATACGCAAAACTTTGCCACAGGATTCACAGGAACAAGAGGTCTTGCATTTAATTCTAACGGCTCAAAAATGTTTATTGTAAATCAAACTGGGCTTGGAGATGATGTGTATGAATACACATTAGGCACAATATCCTACACTAACCAAATGGACAAGACTCAACTAGACGCTGTTACAGACCCGAACCACATAGCTCTTGGTGACGATTTAGATTTGGCGATAGTCTTCAACATGACATCGGGTGCTACAGTACCTTCGTCAGACGGTGTAGCAATCAACTACGATGCTAACGTGTTAAACAAAGGTGCTGTCTTAGGAACTGACTATGACTTCGATGCGCCTACTCAAAGTTCTGTGAGGATTACAGCGTTGGCAGGGAATAACCTGAAAGTTCGCGTAGTGTAATGATTCACGCCTTTATGCTTATGATTGTGGTGAACGGGGAGATAATATCAAACCGCGAACCCATGTACTTCTTCAATGTAAATCGGTGCAACTATTTCGCTGCGCAGATTGTATCGGGGAAGCGTGAGGCTAGAGGCGTACAACATAATACAACTAAAGTCGCTGCGTATTGTGTTCCGAAGCTGGTCGATCCCGGCAAGATCAAAGTCTATTCATGATTGCTGAAATCACTCTAGCAGTGAACATGGCGAGTAAGACTTTGAATTTCGTCCAGAACGCCGTAAACAAAGGGCACGAAGTTCAGTCGCTGATGCAGCAAGTCGGCCAGTTCTATAATCATCGAGACAAGATGGTCGAGCTGGAGACGAAGCACGAAAACACCAGCTCCATCGGAAAGTTTCTCGATAGAGGCAGCGTTGAAGCGGAAGCGCTCGCCATCGTTTCTGCGCGTTACCGTATGCAGGAAATGGAGAAGAGTCTGCGCGAAATTATCTGCGTCTATGGCCCGGGAGAAGGTTTCTGGATCGAGATGATGCGAGAGCGCTCAAAGATTAAGAAGGCCAGAATTGAAGCAGTAAGAGCTGCGGCAGCTCGTCGCAGAATCATAATCGATACAGTCGGTTTCGGGTTTCTTACCGTTGTCGCTTACTTTTGTTTTATAGCGATTTTGCAAGTCGTTATTTAGGAGTCACTCACATGATGCTTCAACTCGCACAATCACTGATCGCACCAGTTACCGGGATTCTGGATAAGTTCATCGAAGACAAAGATCAGAAAGCAGCTCTCGCGCACGAGATAGCCACAATCGCCGACAAGCAAGCCAACGAGCAAGCCATTGCGCAGATACAACTGAACTCGGTCGAAGCCGCGCACCAGTCTCTATTCGTCGCTGGCTGGCGTCCTGCGGTCGGCTGGGTATGCGCTCTGGCGATGCTGCTGAACTTTATTCTGATCCCATTTATCAATCTCGGACTAGAGTTCGCCGGGCTTGATCTGACGCTCGATCTGATCGACATGGAGACGATGCTTCCGGTTCTATTTGGTATGCTTGGACTCGGAGGCATGAGAACTGCCGAGAAAATCAAAGGCGTTCAGAGAGAGAAGTAAATGGCAAAGCTCGAAGATTACGCGAAGACTGAGCGGCAGCGAGAAGTTGTAAAAGTCTGGGAAAGCTGCGATCGGCACTCCGGGAAAGCTGCTCAGATTCTCGGTATAACTCACGCCACAGTTCGAAACATAGTGACGACGGTCAAAGGCGCTGCGGCTGCTGCCGGGTTCTCTGACGCTTGGGATGCGACCGAACACGTCCCAGAGGGCGAGTACGTCACCGGGCGCTCGATCTATCTCGAAGACGACTCAGGCAATAAAGCGTGGCTAAAGACCCGGCGAAAGCTGGAGACAGCCGAAAAAGAAGAAGCGCTAAAAGCGTTCGTCGAGCAGCTCAACTCGCAGGTAAAACAAGCGAAAAAGACCCCTAAGCCGTCCGCTAAGGGTAAATCGAAGGACTTATTACCCACGATTATAATCGGCGATGCGCATATCGGTATGAGGGCGGAGGCATCCGAGACACGGGATAGAGACTTCAACTCGCAAGTTGCATCTGCCGAGCTATTGGGAGCGATAGACTATCTGGTCGACGCAGCTCCAGCGTGCGAAGAAGCGATGCTGATTAACGTCGGCGATTTTATGCACGCGAACTCCCACAAAAACACAACGGCCAATCTGACTCCGCTAGATGTCGATCAGCGCATCGAGAGCGTAATGCGCATCGCTGCTGACACAATGATTCACGCGATAACTCGGATACTGGAGAAGCACTCGAAGGTCTCGGTGGTTATGGCCCGGGGTAATCACGACTCAGACACTGCGATCGCCATTGCGATGGTTCTGGGTTACCGATACGCCAAAGAGCCGAGAGTGACCATTCTGGAGCCGCAGGGCTTCCATACCTACACGACGTTCGGGAAGAACCTAATCGCTGTCACACACGGCGACAAAGCGCCGAGCCGCCGTCTGGCTGACGTGCTGCCGAGATTGAGCGTCTGGTCGAAGACGAGCCATCGCTATTGGATACTCGGTCACTTCCACAGCAAGCTCGCGGAGCAGTTCGACAACTCGGTGGTGGTGGAAAGATTCGGAACGCTCGCTCCCAGCGATTCTTGGCACGCATCAAAATTTTATAAGTCGCCCAGCATAATGAATCAGATCGTCTACCGTCGAAGCGGTGGGATAGCCATTCGGCACGAGTACGAGATACCCGGTAAGGATTACGAACCAGATCACGAAATCTGACATAATTATCGGCTTCTATGTGTTAAAATCGGAGCAAAAGGATTCAACGTAATGGCTAAAGATCCAAGACTCACGAAATACGGTCTCGAAGGCTATAACAAGCCGAAGAAGACTCCCGGGCACTCAACAAAGAGTCACGTCGTTCTCGCCAAAGATGGCGACGACGTGAAGCTCATACGGTTCGGGCAGCAGGGCGTGAAGGGATCGCCAGCTAAGAAGAACGAGAGCGATGCAGATAAGGCTCGACGGGCGTCATTCAAAGCCCGGCACGAGAAGAATATCCGTAAAGGCAAGATGAGCGGCGCCTACTGGGCCGACCGCGTGAAGTGGTGATATGACTAAATACGATCCGGCCGAAATCATTCTATCGATTATCTACTACAGCGGCGGCTCTTATTCGCCCGAAGAGATTGTCGAGATTATGGAGACGATCGCAATGTATCAGCCAGAAGCCATGACAGAGAAGCGCACTGCCGCCGGACTCCGCATCGTCCCAATCAATACGAACGAGTATGTATTCGATGACTGACGCAGAACTGGAAATCATGATCGACCGGGCGGCGAAGAAGGGCGCGAGAGAGGCTCTGAAAGACATCGGGCTATATGACGACGACGCTCGGGACGACGTGAGAGAGATTCGCTCGCTGCTCGAAGCATGGCGAGATACAAAGCGGACAGTCGGGCAGACAGTTGCTCGCTTCTTTACAATGGCGCTGCTCGCTTTATTAGCTGCTGGCGCATACATGGAGTTCGGCGATAAATGAAAAACAAAAGCGCATATAAGAAAACCGCAAAACCAACCAAAAAGCCAAAGAAAAGGAGCAAGTAATGGGAAAGCTAAAATTAGCGTTTGAGATCGCGCAGTTCGTTCTGTTTCTAATCTCGTCAATCAAAGATCTAGTCCTGCAAGCCGAAGAGCAGATGCCGGAAGCTGGCAAAGGCTCGGAGAAGTTCGCAGCGGTCAAAGAAGCGATTCTGACAGCGGCAAAGTATGCCGACATAGCAGACGAAGCTATCGAGAAAGCCGACGATTTCGTCGATAATCACATCGAAGCGGCAGTGAATAAGTTTATCAATGCCAGCTAAACTCGCTTATCGGAACTTCACGCGCAGCGAATTCCGCTGCAAGTGCGGCAAATGCGACTCGACCGGGCACGAGATATCGGACGAGTTGCTGGACGCATTGCAAGCGCTGCGCACAATGTGCGAGTTCCCGTTCGTTATTACTTCGGGCTATCGTTGCCCGTCGCATCCTGCCGAGAAGAATAAAGATTTCGTCGGCGCTCACGGCTGCGGGCTGGCGGTAGATATTGCGGTCAGTTACGAAGAAGCCATTCAACTGCTAAAGCACGCACTCAATACTGGGCTGTTCACCGGGGTCGGAGTCAATCAGAAGGGCGACGGCCGATTCATCCATCTGGACATTGCGACCGACATGGACGTAAACGCGCCAAGACCGCACATCTGGACTTACTAACAATCCCGCCACAATTACACATCTAATAAGTTGCACAAAAGCATCATTTTAGTATAATCACCGAACGGCTGGCATTCCGCTGGCCTAAATCGGGAGATTAAAATGAGCGAAAAGACGACATTCGCGTCCATCTGGGCGACGCTATCTCAGGTCGACGTATCCGACCGCATCGAGAAAAAACAGAATCTCAGCTTTTTGAGCTGGTCATGGGCATGGGGTACTCTTATGGAGCATTACCCGCAAGCCGAGTATTCCTTCCAAGAACCCGCAGAGGCGCAAAGAGACGGCTCGGTCATGGTTTACTGCACCGTGACGATCGACGGTCTCTCTCGCCAAATGTGGCTACCAGTCATGGACTTTAAGAATCAAGCGATCTCGAACCCAGACGCCGTTCAAGTCAATAAGGCAAAAATGCGCTGTCTGGTTAAGTGTCTAGCGATGTTCGGTCTCGGTCACTATATCTACGCGGGCGAAGATCTGCCGAGCGCAGAAGCAGACAAAGCTGCCGAGAAGATAGCAAAAGAACGCGCAGAGTCTATAAAGCCAGCAAATATAGAGCAACTGGTTCGCATAGATGAGCTGATTAAAGAGACCGATGCAGATGTCGAGATCTTCCATAAATACTTCAGAGTAGACGGAATTGCAGAGCTGACAGCTACGCAAGCCGACGTTGCTATATTGAAGTTAGAGACTAAGAAGGCAGAGCAGAATGGATGAAGACGAGAAGATTCTCTATTCTGCCGAGATTGCTCAGTTGCTAGATATTAGCGAAGAAGAGTTGCACGAAAAGATGGAGAATTATGCGGTATTTATCTCGGATTATCAGCATTTCCATCAAGCCGTCGAAGCGATTCAAGAAGATCAGGATCAATACGACGAGATGGCAGATAAAGTGAAGCGGCTTGCTTTAATCACGACTTATTTCACGGCAGACTGGACGGAGTTCGAGCGGAGCTATTTCGTCGACATCTGCAAACACATCGAAAGCAAATACACGGGAGAAGAAGATGCGCATATTGCCACACGAACAACGCACTGAGGGCTGGTACGCTTGCCGCAGGGGAGTGCCGACTAGCAGTTCATTTGGTCGGCTAATAACGCCCACAGGGAAGCGCTCGGCGTCTGCTGACGCTTATATCGACGAACTGGTCGCTGAGAAGCTCACCGGGGAGTCGAAATTTTTTCCAACGACCGCTGCGATGCAGCATGGGATAGATACCGAGCCGAAGGCGCGTGAATACTACGAGTTCATGTACGACGCCAAAGTGATCGAAGTCGGTCTCTGTCTGCACGACACTATCGAAGCCGGGGCAAGCCCGGACGGACTCATCGAAGGAACGGACGGAATTCTGGAAATCAAGTGCCCGCAGCCGCACACGATGGTGAAATATTGGCGAGACTTCTTAAAGAAGGAGAGGATGCCGCAAGAATATCTGGCTCAAGTACAGGGCCAGCTATGGATCGCTGAAAAAGAGTGGTGCGATTTTCTCTGCTACGCCGAGAACATTAAACCGCTGCTGGTTCGCGTTAAAAGAGACGAAGAGTTCATCAAGTCGCTCGAAGACATAGTGACAGATGCAGTCGAGTCAATAAACGAAAGTGTAAATCAACTAAAGGGAAAGTAAAAATGAGCGAATACGATAACAATATGCGCGGCGGTCTATGGAAGCACGAGCAACGTCACGATCAAGACATGGTGCTAAAGGGAGACTGCGAGATCGACGGCAAGACTTACTGGGTGAATGTGTTCCGCAACAAAAGCGACCATGAGAGATCGCCATCGTTCGATCTGAAGTTCAAAGCTAAGGACGCTCCAGTTGAAAAACCGCAACAAAAAAGCGACAATAACGAAACATTCGGGGACGATATACCGTTCTAGCATGAAAAAAGCCCGGTGCAGAAGCTAATAACTGCACCGGGCAATACTCTTACTTCGGGGAAAGTAACACATGAGCCAGAATACTATGTCACAAAAGGTCGATTTCGGCAAAGCGATCCGGGCAGCGCAAGCCAGCTCGCACACGCGAATCTCTGACATTGCAAAAGAGATCGGAGTCGCTCCGCAGCAAGTCTCTCGCTGGCAGAAAAGCGAAGACATAAAATTATCCCGGGCCGTCGAAATTGCGGCAGTCTTTAAAATGAGTCTCGCCGACTTCTTGGATCTATATCATGAATGATCTGATGCAGCTCTCGCGCAATCGCTGGCAAGAGATTCTCGGAAGGCTCGGCATCGATCAAGCGCTGCTGAACGGTAAGCACGCGCCCTGCCCTATGTGCGGCGGGAAGGATCGATTCAGATTCACCAATCACAATGGCGACGGCAAATACTTTTGCAATCAGTGCGGCAACGGCTCCGGCTGGGATCTAGCGGCAGAGATTACCGGGATGAGCAAGTCAGCGGTCGCGCAGGAAATCAAAGAAATGGTCGGCGACATAAAGCCGAGCAAGCCCGTCGAACCAGATCTCGCCAAGAACAAATCACGGCTTGAATCTATCCGTCGCGGTCTCGATTACGAATCACAGATAAACGCTAAGACTCTTTATCTGCGCAATCGCGGTCTGGCGAATTGCAAGAAGATCGGATTCCATCCCGGTCTCGAATACTGGGACGGCGGCAAGTCTCTCGGTAAGCATCCGGCGATGGTGTGTGTGTTCTCAGATAAGAACGGACTCCCGGCGACGATGCACGTCACCTATTTAACAGCGAACGGCCAGAAAGCGCTTGTTCCGTCTGCGAAGAAGATCATGCCGCCATGCAGACCGACAACTGGCGGCGCAATACGTCTCACGAATATCTATGCCGAGATGGGCATAGCCGAAGGCGTCGAGACAGCTCTGGCGGTCATGCACAAGTTCAAGATTCCGTGCTGGGCCGCTGCGACCGCTGGAATGCTGGAGAAGTTCGAGCCGCCGAGCCAAGTGGCAACGCTGCACATATTCGCAGACGCAGATAGATCGTTCACCGGGCAAGCCGTCGCATTCAATTTAGCAAAACGCTTGCATCGAGACATAGACTGCCGGGTGCATATTCCCGGGCAGATTGGGACAGATTACGCGGATCAGATGGGAGACTGATATGGAAGGCTGGACAGTTAAAGACGAAGACTCGAAGAAGCGCTTTATAGCGCACATCGAAGAACTCTACGCGAAGCATGGGCACATCGCCATTCAGTACACGACGAAGAAGCCGCGAACGATGGCGCAGAACAGCGCACTCCATCTCTGGCTCGGGCAGGTCGCGCATACGCTAAACGAAGCCGGGCTGGACATGAAAAAGACGCTGAAGCCGAACGTCGATATACCGTGGACGGTGAACTCGGCAAAGGATCATCTCTGGCGACCCATTCAGCGGATAATGGTCGGCGAAGAATCGACCCGGGAACCAGAGCGCGGCGAATACAACAAGATTTACGAAACAATCTCTCGCCATCTGGCGCAAACGCATGGAATCAAAATACCGGAGTGGCCCAGCAAAAATGGTTAAATATATTATTCGACATAACTGGATCAACTACGCCCACATTAAGCACACAGGCTATCCGTTCAACGAGACGACGATCGTCAAAGATGGCAAAGGGCAGATCACCGGGACGCTGGGAGAGATGGCGTTCGGTCGCTGGCTCACTGATCTGGATATCGACTTCGAATACTGCGCAGACGATTCGATGAATTTCGACTTTAAGGTCGGAGAGTATCGCATCGACGTGAAGACCAAGAAGACGCACGGCGCCCCGCGACCGGATTACATGGTAAGAATCCCAAAGTCGCAGGAGCGGCAGCAATGCGATATGTACGTCTTCGCGTACGCTACCGACCATGAGATCTATTTGCTGGGATTCGCCAGCAAGTCGGATTTCTGGTCGTCTCTCGGGCATTCGGTAAAGGCTGGAGATAAAACAGAATCACACACAGAGAAAGTTGACGCTCAGTTCGCGTATATCAGAGATTTGACTGATATGCAGCGGCTCGATCTGATGCTTTCTGACTTTTAGGAGGCACTATGGCTGCTCACTTATTAGAACCAGTACACAAAGCCGAAGACCAACTGAAGATAGGTCTGGCTAATCTCGATCGCCAGCAGGTCAAAGAAACATATAATGAGCTGATCGCCGTCGAACTAGAGTTCTGGCGAAAGTATCTCAAGCCGTATGCAGACCATCTCGGTCTAAAAAATGCGGACTAGACGCTGCTCACTATGCCGAAAAAAGGTCGAAGCCGAATCAGCAGTAATCGGTAGTCTGAAGGCATTCTGCTCGATGGAGCATCTGATCGAGTTCTCGCGCAGCTCCGCAGCGAAGAAGATTCACCGATCCG
>Ga0209137_1002849_pt1 | contig 14858 bp, 14 predicted proteins | sample SaaInl5LU_22_DNA_FD_184642 | JGI IMG/M metagenome (GOLD analysis project Ga0209137, IMG submission 184642) | Marine microbial communities from expanding oxygen minimum zones in the Saanich Inlet - ESP_105LU_22_DNA (SPAdes) (version 2) | ecosystem: Environmental > Aquatic > Marine > Intertidal... | reverse complement strand
GTGTGGTAGTATCTGAACTACGAAAAACCGCTCCTAGGGAAGACGGATGAGTTATCAGGTACTGGCGCGCAAGTGGCGTCCAAAACGCTTTGTAGAGATGGTAGGGCAGGAGCACGTGCTCAAGGCCCTGGTGAATGCGCTCGATGATGATCGGCTGCACCACGCCTATCTGTTTACTGGTACTCGAGGCGTGGGTAAAACCTCGATTGCGCGTCTTTTTGCGAAGTCACTTAATTGCGAGCAGGGCGTCAGCTCAGAGCCTTGTGGCCAGTGTTCGGCCTGTACAGAAATTGCCGAGGGGCGTTTTGTTGACCTGATTGAGGTCGATGCGGCGTCGCGTACCAAGGTAGAGGATACTCGCGAACTACTGGAGAATGTCCAGTACGCACCTACTCAGGGACGCTACAAGGTATACCTCATAGACGAGGTGCACATGCTTTCTACGCACTCGTTTAACGCCCTACTAAAAACCCTGGAGGAGCCACCTCCACATATCAAATTCTTGTTAGCGACGACTGATCCGCAAAAACTACCGGTCACTATTCTGTCGCGCTGTCTGCAGTTCAACCTTAAGAATCTAGCTGCTGAACGCATCGTTGAGCATCTCAGTTTCGTTCTCGGCGAAGAGAGTATTCAGGCTGATGAGGCGGCGCTCTGGTTGCTGGCGCGTGCGGCCGAGGGGTCGATGCGTGATGCGTTGAGTCTGACTGATCAGGCGATCGCCTTTGGCGCTGGCTCAATCACCGATGACAACGTCCGAGCGATGCTCGGCACTATTGATCATCGCGTGGTCTTTGAACTGCTCAATGCTCTGGCAGAGTCTGATGGTGCGAAGCTGGTTCAGCTAGTCGCATCTATATCGGAGTTTGCGCCGGATTATGCTGGCGTGTTGGCAGAGATGATCAGCATTCTTCACCGTATTGCGCTGGCACAAGTAGTTCCAGACGCCATCGATAATGCTCTGGGTGATAAGGCACAGGTGGTTGATCTGGCAGCCAGGATGCGTGCAGAAGAGGTGCAGCTCTACTACCAGATCGCTCTGACCGGCCGTAAAGATCTGTCGATGGTGCCGCAGCCGCGGGAGGGGCTGGAGATGACGCTGCTGCGTATGTTGGCGTTCCGTCCTGCTGATCAGCGTCCTATTAACGCCGGTCCAGTGGTTGAATCTGCGACCGTTTCTGCGTCTACTGCACCTGCACCTGCACCTGCACCTGCACCTGCACCTGCACCTGCACCTGCACCTACACCTACACCTACACCTACACCTGCAGCAAGCGCTCCGGTGAACCAGTCTGAACCGTCTGCTCCTGTTCATAGAGCGCCTGAGATAGCACCGCAAGACACGCCTGCGGCGTCTCCTCTAAATGCCCCATCTGCGCCAATCAGTGAACCGCCCCCTTGGGATGAAGAGCCGATGCCGGTCGAGGCGTATGGAGACGAAGCACCAAAAAAGTCTGATACCGACGTATCTGTCGCTGCTGCGCCCGAAGCGCAAGCAGTTGGCTCTGCGTCGGTTGCTGAGTCGCACGACAGTGGTGCAGAGGACTCTGCGGAGAGCTTTGAAGAGGCGGGCGTTGCTGATAACTCTGCACAGGATTCCGAGCAGGATGCTTTACCTGAGGTCGCAGCTGATATTGCAAATTCTGTAGCTGTTACTGATGACTCCTCAATCAATCAGTCTACAGGCCTAGCCCCTGAACCGGCGACGTCGCTCGCTGCGCTGCAACTGCCTCACTGGTTAAGGTTGGTAGAAGTACTGGGGCTGAGCGGTATGACTGAGAGCCTTGCGCGTAGCCTCTCGCTTGAGTCGATTAGCGGTAACAAACTCGCGTTGCACTACACTCGCGAGCAGGAGGCCCTGCTGAATGATGTACACAAGGCGCGTATCAGTGAGGCTCTGCAGGGCTATTTCGCAGAGCCTTTGGCGATTGAATTTGTATTAGGCGAGCAGTTGCAGGAGACGCCGCAATTGTATCGCCAGCGCAGAGACCGTGAACGCCGTGCAGCAGCGCTGGCTCATCTGCAAGCTGATCCGGCGGTACAACAGATTATCGAAGCTTTTTCGGCCGAAATCCTCAGCGATTCGGTTGAACCACTGAATATAGAGTAAGGAGATCGCATGTTTAATAAAGGCGGTATGGGCGGCATGGGTAACATCATGAAGCAGGCCCAGAAGATGCAGGAAGAGATGCAGAAGGCGCAGGAAGAGGTTGCTGCAGCTGAGGTGACAGGTGAGTCGGGTGCAGGCCTTGTGAGCATCGTGATGAACGGACGTCACGACGTTAAACGCGTCTCAATTGATGACGCGCTGATGGATGATGATAAAGAGATTCTCGAGGACCTGATCGCTGCTGCAATCAATGATGCGGTACGTAAGGTTGAGGCGAATACCCAGGAGAAAATGGGTAAGATCACTCAGGGCATGGGTATGCCTCCTGGCTTTAAGATGCCGTTCTAACGATGGCGTTAACTCCAAAGCTTCAGGCGCTTATTGAGTCACTGCGCCGTCTACCGGGTGTCGGACCTAAGACAGCGCAGCGCATGGCTTTGCATCTGCTCGAGCGCGACCGCGATGCGGCGCTAATGATCAGCGAGTCACTTGCAGCGGCGGCACGCGATATCGGCGAGTGCCAGCAGTGCCATTCACTCTCTGAAACCGAAGTCTGTGATATCTGCCAGCACCCGGGCCGCGACCGTACTACACTTTGCGTTCTGGAGTCGCCAATAGACCTAATGGCGATTGAGCAGACCGGTGGATTCTCAGGACTCTACTTTGTGCTTGGCGGCCATCTATCGCCGATTGATGGCATAGGTCCAGAGGAGTTGGGGATAGATCAACTCCTCGATCGTGTAGAGCAGGGCGAGGTGCGAGAGTTAGTGCTCGCCACCAACCCGACCGTTGAAGGTGAAGCGACGGCGCACTACATCGCTGAGCAGTTGGGTGACCTAGATATCAAGGTAAGCCGGATCGCACATGGTGTACCTGTTGGGGGAGAACTCGAATTCGTTGATGGCGGAACACTGGCCCACGCATTGGCTGGGCGCCGTCAGATGGAGCGCGGCAGGTGATTCCATTAGAGCAGTACAACTCGGAATCACTGATCAAATCGGCCGACGCGCCGATCTGGATTACTGACAACGCAACTCTCGCGCAGAAGTGTGAGCAGTGGAGTCACTGTCCGCTAATTGCGCTGGACACTGAGTTCATCCGTACTAAAACCTTTTATCCGATCCCGGGTCTTATCCAATTAGCGGATGATCAGTACTGTTATCTGATTGACCCACTTGCTATTAATGACTGGAATCCCTTGCGCAAACTTCTGACTAATCCAGATGTTTTGAAGCTGTTCCACGCCCCGAGTGAGGATATCGAACTCTTTCGGCACTCTTACCAGGTGGTGCCACAACCGCTATTTGATACTCAGATTGCAGCTGCCTTTGCGGGCTGGGGACACAGCCGCGGTTTGCAGAAATTGCTCAAGTTGGTGTTGGATGTTGATCTCGATAAAGAGGAGACCCGCTCCGACTGGCTGCAGCGTCCGCTGACGGCCAAGCAGGAGCGCTACGCAGCGCTCGATGTAGCGCACCTTGTTGAGCTTTACCGTCGTATTCAGGCCAAACTGGTCGCGAATGGTCGTGGCCCTTGGGCGAGTGAAGAGACGGCGCAGATGGTGGCAAACGTTGCTAACGCCGAGGCGGATATCGACACTTACTACCAGCGTTTTACACAGTTGGCTAATCTGGCACCCCATCGACAGACGGCGTTACGCGATGTGTGTGCTTGGCGTGAGCGCGTAGTGCGCGAGGAAGATCGTACGCGTAACTCCCTGCTGTCGAACCACCTAATTGTCGAGGTCTTTAAACGCTGGACTAAGAGCTTGAAGGATTTCTCAGAGATCAAAGAGATGCGCGGTTCAGTGGTGGGTACCTATGGGATGACTATTGTTTCGATGCTGCGAGAGGCGCGTACGGCGCACAAAATTAATCCAGCGCCGCCAATGCCAAAACCACTCGACTTTAAGTGGCACGGTGTGGTGAAACAGCTTCGCAAGTTCGGGCAACAGATTTGTGAACAGCAGGATATCCCGCAAGAGCTGCTACTGCGCAAGCGCGATATTGAAGATCTGATTCGTGCCTTTGATGAGGGCGTTGAAGGTGATTCAATTCTGCCACCAAGCCTGCAGGGGTGGCGTCAAAACCTCATTGGTGAGCCTTTGGCCATTGAGCTGCAACGAATTATTGAAGAGAGAAGTGAATGATTGTCTGTTCTATCTATCGTAGTCCGAAAAAAGAGGAGATGTACCTCTATGTGGATAAGCGTGATGGTCTAGATCGCGTCCCAGATGCGCTCAAAGAGATGTTTGGTGCACCGGCACATGTGATGGATATGCCGCTCACGGCAGAGCGCAAGCTAGCGCGTGCCGATACGGCAAAGGTGCTAGATGGCATCCGTGATCAGGGCTTCTATCTGCAGATGCCACCACCGAAAGAGGACTATATGCTCGATATCCACATCGATCGCCCAGAGACCGGTGTGCGCTAATGTCCGAGGTTTTTTGGCGTTCCAAAACGCTAGAGCAGATGACCGAGACGGAGTGGGAGTCACTCTGTGATGGTTGCGCACTCTGCTGTCTACACAAGGTTGAGGACGAAGACACTGAGGAGGTGTTCTACACCACCGTAGTCTGCAATCTACTTGATACTGACACCTGCCGTTGTACCCAGTATGAGCGTCGCTCCGAGCTCGTGCCGAACTGTGTGAAGTTGCGTCCCGAGGATGTAGCCGAGTTTCACTGGTTACCGCCGAGTTGCTCATATCGATTGTTGTATGAAGGTCACCAGCTACCCGCGTGGCATCCCCTCGAAACCGGCAATCCTCGCTCGGTGATGGAGGCTAATGCTTCAGTCTTGAGCTACTACGAAGTCAAAGATAACGAGATCTCAGAAGATGAGATCATCGACTACATTATCGATCCGGATGAGGGGTGATAATTCCCGTATGAGTATAAAACTTCGTCAAAATTGCATTGTACGTGTCGGGGTGGCTGAAATTAGCCAAGTGCCCAGCGTCGTCTAAGCTGTGGAAGCTTGCGTTTCTTAAATTTTCGCGCAACCACAGGGCGTGGAACTGACGCTCACTGGCTTCTAGTGAGCCTGTCGTTATTAGTGCCGGTCCCTCGTACTTTTTTATACTTGTAATTAGATCTGAGCTGAATTCAAAGTTGTGCCCGGCCGGGGTCTTGAGATCGGCTGCTGCGTAATCGGCAACTATTTTTGAAACCTCGCTTAACTGCGCACCTGTCAGTCCCTCGCGCATCATCGGATGAGATAGCCACTCTTGCTTTAGGCGTTCAAGCTGACCGGCCTTAGCCAGATCTATGAAGTTGTTTAGCGGTATTGCTTGCTGTTGCGTTGGAGCTTTAACGCCGTCCACTGCTGCTCCGTGAAGAGCCAGAGAGGCAATTTTAGATGGCTGGGTTGCCGCCATTCGAAGCGCAACCCGAGCACCTTGGGATATACCCAAGAGATGAACGGGCTCGGCGTTTAGTTCTCGGTCTATATAATCGAACCAGTAGCTGTGCTCGTTTGGAAGGTCCGGCTTACAGTCGTTTGAGCCGTAGCCAGGTCGATCCAGGTTGATCACTTTAAAGTAGTCCTCAAGCGCTCGCGCTTGCTTGAGCATCGAGCGGTGATCAAGCGTCCAGCCGTGAAGCAGTAGAAGTTTAGGGCGTCTCGTCATAGGTCACAGAGTCACTCGCGGCGTGCCACAGGTCATCGCCTATTGGGTTTGACTGCTCTTCGAAGACGTGTCCGACTAGCCCCGCGCAGCGTGCAATCAAGATGATGCCGCGCATCAGGTTAGACGCAATGCCTGCCTCGGCAAGCACCGCAGGGATAGCGGCACTAATATTAGTTACGAGTGGTTTGCTAACGACTTGGTTGAGTGATTGCTGCAAGGTCTCGAGAGCCGCTAAGAATTGTCCATCAATCGGCTCACTGCGTGCGATCTCTAACAGCTTGTTTACACGCGGATCTAACCCCTTGTGGACAGGGTGACCAAAACCGGGAAGAGGGGCTCGCCTCTCTCTATAATCTTTTACTATCTGATCTGCACATGCACTCGCGTCAGCAGCGGCTACAATCTCTTCAAGTAGTTTCCCACAGGCACTTGAGGTCCCTGCGTAGCGATCACCCACGCCCAAAAGACCCGCAACCACAGCACCCTGAAACGACTCAGGCGCACCGCTGTAGGTTAGACGGCTAGCGACAGCTGAGGGTATGAGGCCGTGTTCCATAATACAGACCATCACAGCCTCAACTAAGCGAACCTGTGTGGGGGTGGGGTGCTCACCGAGGGCCTGAAACAGAGCGTACTCGACAAACCCGAAATTACCCATAATTTCATGAACAAGATCTTTGCCTCGAACTTTGACTGAGTCTGCATCGTAGCCTGCTATCTGTGTTGTTGGAGCCTCGGGCTTAACCATGAATTGTCCTTTTCATATAACGAAATGGGTATTTGAATATCGCTAAACTGGAACCGCAGTTGCAGCGTAAATTCTACGCTGCCAATACGAGACTAGTCGCCAGACAGTTCTCGTAGCAACTCTTTTATAGTTGGCAGAGCCCCATACAATTCTAAGAAGAGGTAAAGCAATGAGTTCAGTTGGTCAGATTCGCAGCAGAATGCACCACAACGCCTATGTTACGCGTGACTTGGAGGCGACCCGCCAGTTTTACGAGGATATCATCGGTTACAAGCTGTCAGCGACTTGGGCGGAGAAAGCGGACCTGTTCGGTAAAGAGCGCACCTATGCGCACTGCTTTTTTGATATCGGCGACGGCTCCAGCCTAGCGTTCTTTCAGTTCGCAGACGAGGAGGATGCTCAGGAGTTTGGCCCTGAACTGCCGCCCTCTGCTTTCAGGCATCTGGCCATGAAGGTCGACCAAGAGACTCAGGACGGTATTCGTGATCGTCTAGCGGCAGCTGGCATCAAAGAGCCGCAGACCTACATCCTCAACCACGGATACTGTTACTCACTATACGTGGTTGATCCCAATGGTCTGATTGTTGAGTTTACCGTTGATCATGATGATGTAGAGGCAATCAACGCCGAGCGCGCAGCGAAAGCGCACGCCGAGTTGGCCAATTGGCTAGCCGGTGACCACACCCCGAATAACACCCAGTTCCACCGCTAAGCGCTTATTAGAAGTGGGGTGCGAAGCGCCCCATTTTTTCTTCAGTTCCCAGAATACGGGAGGAGTACGTTCAGAATGATCTATGATCCTAGCGTTGAGACGCGAGACCCTGCTGAGCAGTTCAAAGATGACGCTAAGGCCTTCCGGAACCAGATGGAGTATCTGCTTAAGAACTCGCACTTTTACCAGAAGAAGTTGGCTGAGGTGGGTTTGACGGATATTGCTGATATTCCCTCACTTGAGCAGATACACACGCTGCCATTTACCGAGAAGGATGAGTTACGCAGCTCACAAGCTGACTATCCTCCATTTGGCTCGCACTTGGCTTGTGATGAGTCAGCTTTGCGCCGCGTATTCAGTACCAGTGGCACGACGGGGGTGCCGTGTTACCTCGGTCTAACTACCAATGACCTGAATATGTATGCCACCAACGTTGCGCGTGGTTACACCGCGGCTGGCTTTCGTGAAGGGCAGAAGATAGTCGTTGGATTTAATGCGGGGCCCTTTGTTGCCGGGGCTGTCTATTATGGTTTCGACAAGATCGGCTGTAGCGTTATTCCGGTGGGTACCGGCAATACCGAGCGTATGGTTACCGCGATTCAGAAGTTGGGTGGAACCGGTATCAGCTGTACTCCGAGCTACGCTTTATACCTAATTGAGTGGTGCCAGGCGCACAATATTGCGCCTGAGTCTTTGGGGATTAAAAACATCATCACCGCGGGTGAGCCCGGTGGTGGCGATCCAATGATCCGTAACCAAATCGAGTCAGCGCTGGGTTGTCAGGTGCGTGAGTCCATGGGTATCGGCGATATTTCGCTGTCAGTATGGGCGGAAGATGACGATGCTCAAGGGATGAACTTTATGGCGCGTGGTTTTGTGCACGTAGAGCTAATTGACCCGCAGAGCGGCGAGCCGATCCCTTGGGAGGACGGCGCTCAAGGTGAGTTGGTGTACACCGCACTGCAGCGTGAAGCGATGCCATTGCTGCGCTTCCGCAGTCGCGATCATGTTGTCGTCAATATGAATCCAAACCCCACCGGACGCACCGGCCCCCGTATCCGTTGTGTAGGTCGCACCGATGACATGTTGATCGTGCGCGGTGTGAATCTGTTCCCAACCGCGGTACGAAGCGTTATCGAGAATCACCTAGAGCGTTTAACGGGTATGTTCCGCATTAGACCGAATAGCCGAGGCGTACAGCAGGATCCGCCTTTACCTATACAGGTCGAGGTCAAAAATGATGCTGATCTGCACAATGCTGAGCTCGCGAATGCGATCAAAGCAGAGATCAAAGAGCGTCTGCTCGTGACTACTCGAATAGAGCTAGTGACTCAGGGGACAGTGGCGCGAGAGACCTACAAATCAAAACTGGTAGATTACTCACATCTGGATAACTAGGTTGGATTGCAGTCGAAAAAAAAGAGCGCCGAGGCGCTCTTTTTTAATGCTCAACAAGAATTACTTGTTGTTCATCTGTGCTTTGATCAGGTCACCGATAGTGGTAGGACCTTCAACTTCAACCTCAGCGTTCTGAACTGCTTTCAGAGCCGCTTTCTCATCAGCCTGGTCTTTCGCTTTGATAGACAGGTTGATAGCGCGGTTACGACGGTCAACGTTTACGATCTTAGCTTCAACGCTGTCACCAACGCTCAGTACAGAAGATGCATCTTCAACGCGGTCAACAGACAGCTCAGATACTTTCAGTACAGCTTCGATACCTTCAGCCAGCTCTACAGTTGCTGCTTTAGCGTCAACTGCGATGACTTTACCGGTTACGATAGCGCCACGGTCGTTAGCTGCGAGGTACTCAGAGAATGGGTCGCTAGCCAGCTGCTTGATGCCCAGAGAGATACGCTCTTTCTCTGCATCGATAGACAGGATAACCGCTTCAACTTCGTCGCCTTTCTTGTAAGCGCGCAGAGCAGTCTCAGCGTCAGCTTCCCAAGTGATGTCAGACATGTGAACCAGACCGTCTAGGTCGTTGTCTAGGCCAACAAAGATACCGAAGTCAGTGATAGTCTTGATAGTACCAGAGACTTTGTCACCTGCAGCGTTCTGCTCAGAGAATGCAGCCCAAGGGTTCTGTGTGCACTGCTTGATACCCAGAGAGATACGACGACGCTCTTCGTCAACGTCCAGTACCATAACTTCCACTTCTTCGTTGATCTGTACGATCTTAGATGGGTGGATGTTTTTGTTAGTCCAAGACATTTCAGAAACGTGTACCAGACCTTCAACGCCATCTTCCAGAGATGCGAAGCAACCGTAGTCAGTCAGGTTAGTCACTTTCGCAGTTGCGCGAGTGCCCGCTGGGTAACGGTTCTTAATAGCTTCCCATGGATCTTCTGACAGCTGTTTCAGACCCAGTGAGATACGGCCATTTTCCTGATCGAACTTGATGATCTTCACAGAGATCTCGTCGCCTGGAGTCAGCATTTCGCTTGGGTGTGAGATACGCTTCCAAGCCATGTCAGTGATGTGGAGCAGGCCATCAACGCCGCCCAGATCAATGAATGCACCGTAGTTAGTGAGGTTCTTAACGTAACCTTTGACTTCCTGACCTTCAGCCAGAGACGCGAGGATCTCATCACGTTTTTCGCTGTTCGCTTCCTGCAGAACTGCGCGGCGAGATACAACAACGTTGTTGCGTTTCTGGTCTAGCTTGATCAGTTTGAATTCAAGCTCTTTGCCTTCGAGGTGATCAACGTCACGTACTGGGCGAACGTCTACCAGTGAACCTGGCAGGAAGCCCTGAATGTTATTGACGTTAACAGTGAAGCCGCCTTTGACTTTGCCAGAGATGTAACCCTTAACAACTTCTTCAGCTTCAAATTTAGCCTGCAGAACTTCCCATGCCTCAGCGCGTTTCGCTTTTTCGCGAGACAGCTTAGTCTCACCGAAACCGTCTTCAACAGCTTCCAGTGCAACTTTAACGCTGTCACCGATAGCGATTTCGAGTTCGTTCGCATCGTTCAGGAACTGTGAACGTGGGATAACGGCTTCAGATTTTAGACCAGCATTAACAGTAACCCAGTCGCTGTCGATATCAACAACTTCACCAGTTACCAGTGTGCCTGGAGTCATCGCGAGGTCTTGGAGGGATTCTTCAAACAGATCAGCAAAGCTTTCGCTCATGAAATTTTCCTACTAAAAAGATGCCTTTACGGCGATCTTGCCTACACCATCGGCTGCGTAGGGTCGGTTTCAAATACGCCTTATCAGTGGACTGGGCCGATGTATGTCCAGTGCTAAGACGTTGAGTGGTGCAAAATTATACAGAAAACCAGCAGGGAAGGGTAATTTTTTCTATGAGGATCAGCGAACTATCGCCGCGTTGAGAACTTGGTCCAACGCCTCACGAAAGCTGACTTGGCAAGGTGGTAAGACGATGTCTAAATCCGCTCGCAGTTCATTGGGTAGTGGGTTAAGTGCCGGCTCTTGCAACCAGCTTGCTATGGCTCTGAGTTCGCCGCTGTTATTGGCAGCGATACTTAGGGCATTGCCGACACAGAAAGCGTAAGTGGGTAAGTAGCGCTGCACCAGTATCGCTTTGCGCGCCTCATCCATCATGCGGTCGTTTTCGCGGACGGTATGGGTGTACTCCTGTTGTGCCGCGACCGCCATCAGTTCAATCATTAAGCTGGAGTAGTTTTCCGCCTCTGGCAGCGCGCGCAAACGCTCCTCTATCTCGCGGCGTACACGTTCCAACTCAATATTGAACTGCTCTGGCGCGTAGCGTTCGTTCGTCTCTTTGTAGTTCTCTAGCTCGGCGACGCGCTGCTCTAGTTGTTCAATTTTGAGACGAAAGAGTTCGTTCTCCTCCAACAGCGCATTGCGGTTGCGCACTAGACTTTCGACGACTCTCTCCTCAGGCGAGAGTTCGCCCTCTGCGAAGGTCGCAGGAAGCTGAGTGGTACCGAGCTCGCCGACGGTGGTTGTAAACTGTGAGCCAGGCAGAACCGCAAGGCCAAACTTTTCAAAGCGAATGGAGTTGCTGCTCTGCTGTGAGGCGATCAAGGGGTAGACGAAGTAGCCGATTACACCGATCAGCGACACGGCCGTAACCCCGATAGTGATCTTCATCCAACCCTTCATGTTCAGCCTCTAGCTATTAGCTTTTGAGCTGGCGCCCATGCTCAATCTGCAACTCAATCAAGTCGATTGTGAGCTCTCCCGATTCGCGCAGTAGCGCTTCGGCATCTGCGTTGACGGGTTCTTCACCCTCAGCAGATTCTGCCAATAGCTCATCCAAAGAGCTGATTGGGGACTGATTTTTAGCCATGCGACGCTGATTCTCGATGTCGATCTGCGCCTTATCAAACTGGTCACGTTGCTGTCGCAGTGCGGCTTCGTTTAGGGGCAGTTCGGTGAGCGCCTTCTGCTGGTTGATTAGCTGTAGCTCGTCCCGCATGTGGGTGAAGTCGGGGTTATCGGAGGTGCGTGCTCGCGAGCGGTTGGTCAGCTCGGGAATCCAGCGGTCTAACTCAGAGTAGCGACCGAAGCGTACTGGACGAACTTGGTCCCAAGGCAGTGCGAAATCCAAAGCGCTTTCACCGATCTCCTCTTCATCAATCAAACTCGGGAAGTCAATATCAGGGCTGACCCCCTCATGCTGTGTGCTCTCACCCGAGATGCGGTAGAACTTAGCGGTTGTGAGCTTGATTTGACCGTGCTGTAGCGGCTGCAAGGTCTGAACCGTGCCTTTACCGAACGTGCGGCTTCCGACAACTAGACCACGACGATAATCCTGAATGGCGCCGGCAAAAATCTCTGACGCTGAGGCGCTGAGACGGTTGATCATAACCGTAAGCGGCCCGGTCCAGAGTGTCTCAGGGTCATAGTCGCCTAGTACATCGATACGACCATTGGAGTCACGAATCTGCACTGTTGGGCCGCGGCTAATAAATAGACCGACCAGTTCGTTGGCTTCGCGCAGTGAGCCACCGCCATTGTCACGAAGATCAATAATTAAACCGTCTACGTTTTGCTGTTTCAGCTCCTCAATCAACACGGCGACATCGCGTGTCGTGCTGCGGTAATTGGGATCACCTTTCTGGAGTGCAGCGAAGTCGATGTAGAACGCGGGCACTTCGATGACGCCAAGTTTGTAGTTCTTTCCATCGCGATCGATACGAATCACTTTGCTCTGCGCGGCCTGCTCTTCCAGCTGAACTTTTGAACGAACAAGGCTAACAATTCGGCGACTGGCTCCCTCTTGAGAGCCGGCAGGAATTACCTCGAGGCGAACGATTGAGTCCTTTGGACCGCGAATCAGCTGAACAACGTCGTCTAGGCGCATACCAACAACATCTTCAAACTCACCATCCTCACCCTGTGCAACACCAACGATAAGATCAGCAGGACTGAGCTGCCCGCTCTTATCGGCAGGTCCTGCGGGTACCAGGCTGACGATTTTGGTGAACTCGTCCTCGGTCTGCAGCACCGCGCCAATTCCTTCAAGCGACAGGCTCATGTTGATCTGGAAGTTCTCAGAGACTCGTGGCGAAAAGTAGGATGTATGCGGGTCATAGGAGTTGGCCAGCGCATTCGCAAAGGTCTGAAATACATCGTCTGATTCAGACTGAAGCGCGCGGTTACGCTGCGCAGTGAAGCGTTTAGTGAGTGTCTCTACCGCCTCTTCGCGACTGCGATCCGCCAGCTTGAGGTTTAGCAAAGCGCTCTTGAGGCGCTTGTCCCAGTAGCGGTCAGCCTCTTGCTGACTCGCAAACCAGGGGGCCTCTTCTCGGGAAACGGGCAGTGTCTCGTTTTCGGTGAATTCATAGTCCACCCCCTGACTGAGCTTCTCGAGCAGATACTCTTGGCGGTTGTTGAAGCGTGTCAGGTATAGATCGTAGATGGCATAAGCAATGGAGAGATCGCCTTTGCGGATCTGATTATCAAGCTGGGTGCGGTACTGAATATACTTATCCAGATCGCTCTTGAGGAAGTAGGAACGCGACGGGTCGAGGATTTCGATGTAGCGGTCGAATACGATCTCGGACAAATTGTCATCGAGCTTCTGGCTACGGTAGTGCCCTTTTTCAAAAGCGCGAGCCACAGATTTCACGGCACTCTCGTGCATCTTGCTAGGTTCTAGTGTGGCATGGGCGGTGAATGGCAGTAGCGCCGCCACTGCTATCAGGATCAGTCGCTGTCCGAAACGCACGGTCTCTCTCCTTAATGCTCCGTTTTCTCTCATCAAAACGGAAAACTGGTCATTTGAGTGTAGGCCAGCCGCTGGGAAGATGTAAAATACCCAGCGAGTTAAGTCTTTGATGAGGATACAAGTTTGCGTCTAATTTTGGCACTCATTGCTGTCGTTGCTCTGAACGGCTGTGATTCAGATTCAAAGAGTGAAGCCGAACGCGAGGCCTTTCGCCAGCAGCTTATCGACAAAGCGTTAAATGATGATACGCGCAAAATGGGTGATAAGTTCCTATCAGAGAATGCCGCGGCTGAGGGTGTAGTAACACGTCCAAGTGGACTGCAGTATAAAGTGCTGAAGTCCGGTTCAGGTGAAAAGCCGCAGCTCGATCAGCTGGTGGTAGTGAATTACGAGGGCCGCCGAGTGGATGGCGTTGTTTTTGATGGTACCGCCGAAGGTAGAACGGCGACCTTTCCACTGAAAGGACTTATTAAAGGCTGGCGCGAAGGGTTGAGCCTGATGCCGAAAGGGGCCGAGTGGGAGCTCTACATTCCTGCGGATCTAGCTTATGGTGCAACCAGTCCTGCTGAGTTGATACCTGCCAACTCCACCCTTATCTTTAAAGTCGAACTGGTTGATATTCTCGACGATGCCCAATAGGAGCTGTGATGAACTTAGATGCCTTCAATGCTGAGCTACTCAGTTTTCTTGATGCTAGCCCAACGCCCTTTCACGCAGCTCGCAATCTCGCTAGTCGCCTTAAACTGGCAGGCTTCGACGAGGTTAAAGAGCATGAAGCGTGGAGCTTAAAAGCGGGGCAGGGCTACTACCTGCTGCGTAATGACTCGTCGATTCTCGCTTGGCGCCAACCCGAAAGCTTCGATGCAGGCTTAAGATTGGTTGGTGCGCATACCGACTCGCCCTGCTTGAAAGTTAAACCGACCCCCGAGCTGCATCGCACAAACTATCATCAGCTCGGTGTCGAGGTTTATGGAGGTGCGCTACTCAACCCCTGGTTCGATCGTGATTTGAGCCTGGCCGGTCGGGTCAGCTTCCTGGATGAGGTGGGTGAACTCCAGCATCAGTTGGTCGATTTTGAAACTGCGATTGGCACTGTGCCGAGTTTGGCGATCCACCTTGATCGTGAGGCTAACACCGGTCGTACCGTGAATGCTCAGTTGCATCTGCCGGTGCTGCTGGGGCAGGGAGACGAGAAACTTGATCTGCGCGCCATGCTGGCGCAAAAGCTGCAGGCCGAGGGGGTAAAAGTAGCGCAGGTCTTAGACTACGAGCTAAGTTTCTACGATACCCAACCGGCCGCACTGATCGGCCTGAAACAGGAGTTTCTTGCGTCGGCGCGTCTGGATAATCTACTCAGCTGCTACATCGGATTGCAGGGGCTGTTGCAGGCTGAGCTAGGCCAGGCACAGGTGCTGATCTGCACAGATCACGAAGAGATCGGTAGTCAGAGCGCTTGTGGTGCTGCCGGCCCCATGTTGGAGCAGTGGCTCGA
>Ga0209137_1002843_pt1 | contig 14870 bp, 14 predicted proteins | sample SaaInl5LU_22_DNA_FD_184642 | JGI IMG/M metagenome (GOLD analysis project Ga0209137, IMG submission 184642) | Marine microbial communities from expanding oxygen minimum zones in the Saanich Inlet - ESP_105LU_22_DNA (SPAdes) (version 2) | ecosystem: Environmental > Aquatic > Marine > Intertidal... | reverse complement strand
TCATTAAAGCACCCGGGCGCTCAGGGAATTCGAAACGGTAGATAAGCTCATGATTTACGTTGGTCGGTTTGTGGCCACCGACCATGTAGCGAATATGAATTTTAGCCATTTCGTTGTCGGTAAGGTTGCCTCGAGAGCTGACCTGCACCGGGTATCTGTAAGTAGTGTGCCTGAACAGGCGACCAATATCGTGCTTCTACAGGTCGGGTTTGGACCCAACCTGCTCTTTCTACGCCGACTCTTTAAATGCAATTGATGCCAGTATGCGGCGATCACCTTCAAATGGCTGGCGCGCGTGCAGTACAGTGTGGTTGTTGATCCACAGTACGTCGCCTTTCTGCCATTTGAAGTTAACGCACTTCTCATCCATCGCATCCACCAGGCGCGCCATCACATCGGCATCGAGGTACTCGCCATTTGCCGTTAGCACAGCGGTTTCGCCCTGGTTGCGGCTATCGTTCCAGCCGGTGTAGACCGCAGCCACAGAGTTAAAGAAGACTTTACGATTGATCTCTTTGTCTAGGCGAACAGCCGGAAGTACAGCGGTGTACGTTTTCACATCCCCGTTATCCAGCCACTCCCACTCCATACCTGCAGCGCGCATTGCCGCTTCTACCTGCTCACGGGTCTCAACCTGGAAGGTCTCCTTCCATGAACGTCCGATTGCAGAGCTGGCGTCAGTCACTTCAGGCATTACGCGGATGTAGCGAACACCTTGCCGCTCAACTTTGGAAGCAAACTCAGGGTTCAGTTCAAAAAAGGTGTCGCATATCTCTGCTGAATGCAGGAGTGAGGTCGCGCCGCCCGCCGGTGAGGGTATATCACAGTAGAAAAAAATGTACCCTGGAGGAGTGGGTACCTGTGCCATCTCGTGGTGGAACGGGATCTTCTCACTTGCTGGAGACTCATTTGCCGTAACGATGCGTGACGCAGTCACCTGAGTGCGCGGCGCAGCACCACCGATGTAGGGCATGTTTTGGTAGTCGGTATGGTCCAGCAAACGCTCGAACGCTTCCGACGAGTCGACCGGAAAGCCTCTGAACAGCACAGCACCGTGCTTGATCAACAGTTGCTGGAGCTCTTTGCGGTTGTCGCTGATCCACTGCAGACAGCTAGCTTCAGTTGCGCTCACCTCATTGGATGGTGGTGTGATCAGTAAAGGGAAATCCAGTCCGTCTACTTGCTTCTGCTCTGCCAGCTTTGAAATTTGGATGCTCATAATGACTCCGGCACTTAATTCTTCTATTCGTTACTGTGTATCAATTGTGTATGAATCGCACGATATCGAAAAAAACAAACCGTGTAAATGATTAGTGAATGAATTTATCTATCATCGATAGCTCAAGCCAGAGTCTATTATCTCAATAGCCTTGCCCGTACGAGCCGACTCTTGCGCCGCCAATCCTAAAATGACTGCTTTAATACCGTCGTCTACCGATACATCAACGGCACTACCTTCAGTAATAGCCTTGAAGAATCCGGCGTGCTGATAGAATGTGGAACCGTTGTGGTCGCCCGCCGCTAATAGGGTTTCATCTACTGGTATGTCGAGTTCAATTGGCCCTTTAGGATCCCGAGGGCTGATAATGAGCTTAGGTATTGGCGCAGCCCCAAGGGTCTCGGTAGGCCAGAAGCGCCCCGGTCCAGGGACGAAGCATTCGAGTTTTGCTTTTGGGCCAATAGCGCAGATCTCCTCCTGATAGCGCGATCCCTCGGCAAACATATTCAGGTCGAGTGATGCACGTTTACCGTTGGCAAAGTCGACAATAACGAAGGCGTTATCTATGATATCGGGCCGCTTTCCGTCGTAGTTCTCATCCAGATGATTCGCATCCTGTCCGGTAGAGGCGTAAACACGCGTTGCCTCTGCACCAACAATCAGGCGCATAAGGTCGAAGAAGTGGCAGCACTTCTCAACCAATGTCCCACCTGTTTTGTGGTTGAAGCGGTTCCAATCCTGTACTTTTTCCAAGAAAGGGAATCGGTGCTCGCGGATCGCAAGCATTTTTAGGTCACCTAGATCACCAGCCGCTATCTGTTCGCGAAAACGTGCCACCGGTGGCATGTAGCGGTACTCCATCGCGACCCAAACGGGTGCCGGGTGCTGCGCTGCGGCTGTGTGAACGGCTACGGCTTGTTCGAGTGAGGTAACGACCGGCTTCTCGACCAAGATTGGCAGTGATGTCCTTTTAAACAGCTGCAGTAGCTGATCGGCGTGCTGATAGTTAGGTGTAGTGATTACCAATGCGTCTAGACCGACACCGCCGTCAAGCAACTGGTCAAGAGAGTCGTAGCAGACCGCATCAGGCACCAGCTCGATACTACGTGCACGCATGTGGGCATCTGGCTCGACCAGTGCGACCACTTGTGCACCATCTATCAAAGCCAAGTTACGCAGATGCTCCTGCCCCATCATGCCCGAACCAAGCAGGCCGTACCGAACAACGTTTGTCACTATTCTGATGCTCCTAAAAAAGAAGATTAATTACCGCCAGCGTGCCACATAGCGGGCTTTGGCTGGGTCAAACCAGGTGTACGAAAACTCTTCTACGTGATTCTCATTTGACCAGCTCCAGCGCTGTACCCGCGGTAGAACCGAACCCTGTGGCAAGCCGAGTGATTCGCAAACCCATGCCGGCGCTTTAGCGCAGTCAATCTGATCTTCGACTTTGCTGATCCAGAAGCCGAAGTGCGTTTCGTAGTGAAGGTAGAGGGACTCATGCAGATCTTTGATGTCGAGCTTCTGCGCATGTGCGGCGTTAACAAAGATCTCTTCCACTGCAACCAGGCGGCGGTTAAGCATGCGCTCGCGACGAATACCCCAGACCCGACCACCAGGAAAGGTGGAGGCGAGAAAGGTGACATCACGAGGTTCCACTAACAATGTGTTAGCTGAGGGTGCGCCGCCTCCCTCTGCGAGCTCTAGATGGAAAAACGAGTAGATCGCTTTGCCCTCGGGTGCCCGTTTAACATAGGTGCCAGATCCTTGGCGCCGTTCAATCAGGCCATCCTCCTCTAGCTTCGCCAGCGCTTTGCGTAGCGTGCCCACTGCAACACCTAGGTTGGCCGCCAGTTCTGCCTCTATAGGCAGGCGGTCGCCAGCAAGCCAGCGACCTGAAAGAATCGCGCGGTGAAGGTATTCGCTTATCTGCTGGTAGATCGGCAGTTTGTTGCTAGTCTTAGAGCTGCGAACCGGCATTGAGTACTCGCTGTGAAGTTTGAATTCGAATATTTTCGAAAATAATAACGAAGATACCTACAACATTCATTTACATTATTTCAGCTCATTGTTAGGATCAAGCGAAATTGATTCACTATTGATACTTATTTTGGCAAAGGCTCAAATAAGTGCACAGAGGTAAAGAATGCAACGTGTCAGCTTAGGAAAATCCGATCTCTCACTCAGTCGTCTAGTTTATGGTGTTTGGAGATTAGCTGATGGTGAAGACCAGAGCACCGCGACCGTTCGCGCAAAAATTGATGCCTGCTTGGAGCAAGGTATCTCTAGCTTCGATCATGCAGACATCTATGGCGATTATGCGTGTGAGCGCCTTTTTGGTGAAGCACTGAAGGAGGCTCCAAGTCTGCGCGACTCTATGGAGTTGGTGAGCAAATGTGACATCGCTCTGATCTCCGATAAATACCCTGGCCGCCGCGTTAAGTACTACGACACCAGCGCTGCCTACATCAACACCAGCGTCGACAATAGCCTGCGTCACCTGCACACAGACCATCTTGATCTGCTGCTGATTCATCGTCCCGATCCATTCATGGACGCAGCTGAAACCGGCGCAGCTCTCGATGCCCTGATTGCCAGTGGTAAAGTGAAACAGGTTGGTGTCTCTAACTTCGGCGTCTGGGATTGGAAACTGCTGCAGCAGCATATGAACAATAGGCTGGTGGTCAACCAAATCGAGATGAGCCTGCTGCACCGCGACCCATTTACCAATGGTACTTTGGCTGCAATGCAGTTAGATAACATCAGTGCAATGGCTTGGTCACCACTAGGTGGCGGCTCGCTGTTTGCAGGGTCTGACGCAGCCGATCGACTCCAGCCGATTTTTAAGCGCTTGGAGTCTGAGCAGGGTGTTTCCAGTGATCTGGTGGCTCTGGCTTGGTTGCTCGCGCATCCAGCGCAAATCCTCCCAGTGATCGGTACCAACAACCTTGGCAGAATTAAAAGTGTGTCAAAGGCTCTTGAGGTTAAGTTGGATCTCGAAACTTGGTTTGAACTGCTAACGGCTGCTGCTGGACACGAAGTACCGTAAGTAGGATAGTCGTAGCTATCGGACTGACTGACCGATAGCTACTGCGGGTGCCCGCGGGGCAACAACAAAAAATATAATAAAGGACAGTCAATGAGAGCGGTTAATAAAGCGCTAGCTGCACTTGGGTGGTTAAACGATCAGGTTGGCAGGGTAGGTCTGGGTATTGCCTGGATTTTGGTCGCGATTATGGTCGCGACCATCCTCTTGCAGGTCGTTATGCGGTACGTCTTCAACAACGCCTTACCTTGGCCGGAAGAGGTTGCCCGCGCGCTGATGATCTGGATGATGGCATTGGTAGCGGCCCCGGCTCTGCGCCGCGGCGATTTTGTCGCAATTACACTTTTACCGGACTCCCTTCCTAGCTATTTAAGTCGCCTTCTTCGCCTGGTGTTGACCTGCGTGGCCGTCGCCATTTTGGTAATTCTTAGCGATATTTCGATCGATTTCTTTCAGCGCGGTTTTCGCACGCGAGCGGCCAGTTTCAATCTGCCCAGGGCTTGGATCTATTTGGCAATGGCCGTCTGTTATTTCACTATGCTCTTTGTGGCCATTGAATTGGCATTGAAGCACCTCAAAGCACTCTTCACAGGGGAGCAGTCAGCATGAGCTTAACCCTCTTTTTACCGCTATTTCTGATCCTGATTTTGATTGGCATGCCGGTCTTCTTTGCGATGTTGGCTGCGCCCGGTTCTATGCTAATGCTGCTGGATATGGATCGTGATATCCCGTTGCTGTTCCGTAACATATACAACGGTATCGACAGCTTTCCGCTGATGGCGATACCCTTCTTTATGCTGGCAGGGGAGCTGATGAACCGAGGCGGAATAACCCTGTCACTGGTGCATTTCAGTCAGTCACTGCTGGGCCATATTCGCGGTGGTCTGGCGCATGTAAATATCTTCAGTTCAATGCTCTTCGCCGGCCTATCTGGTAGTGCTGTAGCTGATACCAGTGCGCTGGGGTCAATGCTGATTCCTGCAATGGAGAAGAACGGCTACAAACGCAAGTTTGCAGCTGCAATTACTGCAGCTAGTTCGGTCATAGGGCCGATCATCCCGCCAAGCGGCATCATGATTATCTACGCCTACACCATGGAGGTGTCGGTTGCCGCGCTGTTCGCCGCGGGTCTGGTGCCGGGTATTCTTGTCGGTGTCGCATTGATGGCGATCACATCAGTCATGGCGCGCAAATATGACTTTCCTGTCGCCAGCAAAAAAGCGAGCTGGCGAGAGCGTGGCCAAGCAGCGCGCAGTGCGTTTCTGCCGCTGCTAACGCCCGTAATCATTTTGGGTGGTATTCTCGGCGGTATCTTCACGCCTACGGAGGCGAGTGCGATCGCAGTAGCCTACGCATTAGTGCTGAGTCTCTTTATTACGCGCACGCTCAAAGTCAAAGAGCTACCTGAGATCTTCAACAAGGCAGCGATGTCGAGCGCTGTGGTGTTGTTACTGGTAGGTGCTGCCATCGCCTTCAAAACAGTGGTAAGTCTGTCACATGTCGCTGAGGATCTAGCGACCTATGTTTTGGGTTTGAGCGACTCTGTCTACATGCTTCTATTCCTGATAAACATTCTCCTATTCGTTGTGGGGATGTTCCTAGATGCGGGCCCTGCGATCATCATCCTCGGTCCTATCCTTGGCCCAGTATTTATCAGCATGGGTATAGACCCAGTGCACTTTGCGATCATTATGAGCGTTAACCTTACAGTGGGTTTGGCGACTCCACCCATGGGGCTGGTGTTGTTTGTTGCCAGCTCAGTATCGGGTGAGAAAGTAGAGACTATAAGTCGTGCGATTCTGCCATTCTTGGCGGTCGAGATACTGGTGATCTTTCTAATCACCTACTTCCCGGCGATATCGATGACGGTACCGAGATTGTTAGGGCTAGCAAACTAACCCTGATTTTAAACCGAGGCTTAGCCTCACTTAGCAAACAAGAGGAACCAACATGTTTAATAAAACAAAAAAAATGTTGACCGCTGCCTTGATTGGCTCAAGCATTGCGCTATCTAGCGCTGCAATGGCGGCAGATTACAATCTACGTGCCGTCGCAAACTCTAACGAAAACGACGAAGACTATGACGGTCTTGTTGTATTCAAAGATTACGTCGAAGCCGCGAGCAATGGTGCGATCAAAATTGATCTGTATATCGGTACTCAGCTTTGTGCTAACGGTACCGAGTGCCTGCAGGCGATTGAAGATGGAAGCGTAGATATCTATATCTCTACCTCGGGCGGTGTTGCGAGTACCTTCCCATACGTACAGATGTTTGACCTGCCATATGTAATGGCGAATGATCGTGTCGCTGAAGAGGTCCTGACCGGTCCATTCGTACGTGATCTGCGTGACCAGATGCTGAAAGACTCTGATGGTGTAGTTCGCCTTATGTCTATCGGTAATACAGGCGGTTGGCGTAACTTTGCGAACACTAAACGCACTCTGAAATCTCCAGCAGACTTTGAAGGTCTGAAGATTCGCACGGTCGTTGCTGATCTGCCTCAAGAGCTGGTTAAAGCACTGGGTGCAAGCCCAACGCCAATCCCTTGGCCAGAGCTCTTCTCTAGCTTCCAGACGGGTGTGGTTGATGGTTCCAAAAACGGTATTACCGATATTATGGGTATGAAGTTCCCAGAAGCGGGTCTGAAGTACGTCACTCTGGATGGTCACGCCTACATGGCAGCGCTTTGGATGATGAATAACGAAGTCTTCACTTCTATGCCAGAAGATTTGCGTAAGGTGGTTGTAGATGGGTTCGCTGCACTGCAGCAGGCAACCTTCGCTAGCCCTAAGCGTAAGTCAATTCAGGCGTACCAGGAGTTCAAAGAGATCGGTGGTGAGCTCTACGTGCCGACCCCTGCAGAAAAGGCTGCGCTGGCTGAAGCCTCCAAGCCTGTATATGAATGGTTCCAAACTAACGTGCGTGAGGGTGACCGCTTCTTCAAAGCCTTCCAGGCCGCTTCTCAGGAAGCTGAAGCTAAGTTCGCTAAAGAGTACGAACGCGATCTGATGTAAATCAGCGTTGAGTAAAAAGGGGGACTTACAAGTCCCCCTGTTTTATTGGAATGGGTAGATATGAGCGCGATAATCTTTAACCAGAACCAGGCTCTGCTCGATCTCTACAGGCGTCATTTTCTTTACGATCTCCTCCAGACTGATGGCTGCATCGGGATCGCCGCCAATAGCGGAGAGCGTGTACCAGGCATACCCCCTAACGAGATCTGGAGCAGGCATTCCGCGGCCGACCTCGTAGTACCAGCCGATTCCCGACTGTGCACCTGGATGACCACGCAAACTAGCGCGCAAATACCACTCGAAGGCGCGAATATCGTCGCGTTCAACACCGGTGCCCAGCGCATACATGCTGCCAATAAGCTCTTCTGCTTCGGCGTTGCCTGTCTGAGCCATGGGGTAAAGTACTTTGTAGGCTTGTTCGTACTCGCCGCGTTCCATCATGTTTTTTGCATCCTCAACATCGATAGCCAAGACCGGAGTTGATAGCGTAATGCAGGTTATTAAAGCCAAACTTCTAAGCATTTTAGTTCTGTTCCCTCTGCCTCTTTACGCCGAGCTGCCATGGCAGCCAATAAGTGTCGAGGATTATCTTACCACTCGACCAGAGACTGTCGAGCTCGGTAAAAGACTCTTTGCTGATGAGATTTTAAGTGGTAATCAAAATATCTCCTGCCAGACCTGTCATCACCCGGACCAAGGTACTGCAGACGGTCTCTCATTAGGGTTGGGCGAGGGGGCGATGGGCGTAGGCCCTGAGCGTAAAGCCAACCCTGAGATTATGAAACGCGTACCACGCCACTCACCGCATCTATTTAACTTAGGGCACAAGTCTGTCACCGAACAGTTCTGGGATGGGCGGGTCTCGATAGACACCGCTGCCCCCTCGGGTTATGACAGCCCGGCTGAAGCTTGGTTGCCGCATGGACTGACAAGCTTGTCGGCGGTGCAGGCTACACTGCCGGTGACGGCCCAATTTGAGATGGCTGGAAATACTGGCGAAAATGAGGTAATAGGGGCAGTGCGTCAGCGTATTGACTACGCCTGGCCTGTTATTGTTGAACGTGTGATTACCGATGATGAATACTGGCGCTTGATTAGTGCTGCGTATCCGGAGCTGGAGCGCCGGCGAGATACCGAATACACCCATTTAGCCAATGCGATTGGTGATTACATAAACTCCGAATTTCAAAGTTTTAACGCACCGATCGACCAGCTATCGCGTGGTGAGCAGATTGATATGACCGCTGATCAGAAAGCTGGAATGGAGTTGTTCTATGGGAAAGGCCAATGTGGCGACTGCCACTCGGGGCCACTCTTTACCGACGGTAATTATTACTCCATGGGGTTACCTCCCATGGGCCCCGGTCGCACACGCCAGTGGGACCCCTGGGCGCGCGATGTCGGTCGAATGGGTGTGAGTAACCGGGCGGAGGATGCCTACGCTTTCAGAGTACCAAGCTTGAGGAACTTATCCTTCACAGCACCTTATGGCCACAACGGTGCTTATGCGACCTTGCGGGCGATGATCGAGCATCATAACGATCCCATTACCGCACTTGAGGGCTATGACCGCTCCCAGGCTATCTTGCCTGAGGCGCCACACATTGAGGTAATTGATTGGATCGGCTTTGCGGATAAACGCGAGTTAGAGCGTATCAAACGCTCCGTTGATCTTCAGCCACTAGGCTTGATTGATGCCGAGATAGATCAGCTTATCGCGTTTTTGAAACTACTTGATGAGCCCGAACTAATTACAAAGCTGCAAGCACGGTGAGCCATAGCATCCGGGTTTTGTTGGCCTCTAGTATTGGAAACCTTGCTCGCCGAAGGTCTGAACTACCCCAAAAACAGCGTGTACGCCGGATTGTTCGTCTCATCAAACCAGGTGTAGCCCAGTTCGTTTAGGTAGTGATTTACCTTCTCGCGATCTTGCGGTGGTACTTCCATGCCGACAAGCACACGCCCATAGGCTGCGCCATGGTTGCGGTAATGGAACATTGAGATATTCCAACGTCCGCCTAGCTTGTTGAGGAATTTCATTAAAGCACCCGGGCGCTCAGGGAATTCGAAACGGTAGATAAGCTCATGATTTACGTTGGTCGGTTTGTGGCCACCAACCATGTAGCGAATATGAATTTTAGCCATTTCGTTGTCGGTAAGGTCAACAACTTTACTGAGCTCTTTATTAAGCTCGGTCATTAGTTCAGCGCGGCCACCGTTGTTTGGGTTTACCTGAACACCCGCGAAAACGATCGCCTTACTGCTGTCAGCATAGCGGTAGTTGAATTCAGTGATGTTGCGATTGCCAAGTGCTTTACAGAAGTTCTTGAAGCTACCTGGACTCTCTGGGATTTCGGCGGCAACCAGCATTTCGCGTTTTTCACCAAGCTCCGAACGCTCTGCGATGTGACGAAGTCTATCAAAGTTAACATTAGCCCCTGAGTTAATAGCCACGAGTGTTTTGCCGGTGCATTTTTCCCGCTCAACATAGGCTTTTAGGCCTGCAACACCCAATGCGCCCGCTGGTTCTGAGATTGAGCGGGTGTCGTCATAGATATCTTTTATGGCGGCACACATCTCATCCACGCTGACCGTGATCACTTCATCGACATGATCTTTGCATATATCCCAGGTGTATTCGCCAATTTGAGCAACGGCGACACCGTCTGCAAACAGGCCGACCTGATCTAGAACAGCGCGATAGCCCTCTTTCATGGCTAGAGCTAAACAGGCTGAATCGTCCGACTCTACGCCAATTACTTTTATCTCTGGGCGAAGGTATTTAACGTATGCTGCAATCCCAGCAATAATCCCGCCCCCCCCCACAGGAACAAATATCGCATCTATATGACCCGTATGCTGGCGCAGAATCTCCATGCCGATCGTGCCTTGACCGGCGATAACCTCGGGGTCATCGTAGGGCGGTATATACGTGAGGCCTTTCTCTTCCATTAGCTTTTGTGCGTGTTTTCGGGCATCGTCAAAGGCATCACCGTGTAACACCGCTTTTCCACCCATACGTCTGACATTGTCGACCTTTACGGAGGGGGTGGTCTTAGGCATTACGATAGTTGCTTTTATACCGAGGTGACGTGCTGAAAATGCAACCCCCTGTGCATGGTTTCCAGCAGAAGCCGTTATAACGCCACGCGCTTTCTCTTCCTCAGAGAGTTGGACCATACGGTTGTAGGCACCGCGAATCTTGAAGGAGTAAACTGGCTGTTGATCTTCACGTTTTAGCAACACATGATTGCTTAAACGCTCTGACAGTCCGCGGGCCTCGTCTAAAGATGTTTGTTCCGCGACATCATAGACGCGTGCTTCAAGAATTTTTCGGATGTAGCCTTGCATAGTTAGGGGTACTCGGATCGCCATTTGGCTAAGAAAAGGAAAACTGCCTAAATGGTATAGATTTGGGCTAATTTCGTCTACAAAACTGACCTTTTCACCTATAATTCATATAGCTATTCACGAGACCAGACCAATGACCCAAGATGAGATGAAACAAGCCGTAGCGGCGGCTGCAATTGACTATATTCTGCCAAAGCTTAATCCCGATTCAATACTTGGAATTGGGACCGGTTCAACAGCAAACTATTTTATTGACGCCTTAGCGCAACATCGAGGATCGTTTGAGGCAGCTGTTGCTAGCTCTGAGGTATCGGCCGATAGGCTGCGCAAACATGGCATCGAAGTTGTCGATTTAAACTCTGTTGGGGGTATAGAGATATACGTTGATGGAGCTGATGAGTTTGATGCTCATCTTAACCTAGTCAAGGGAGGAGGCGGTGCATTAACGCGTGAAAAAATTGTTGCCGCAGCGTCAAAAGAGTTCGTTTGTATTGTTGATGCGAGTAAGGAGGTCTCACTTTTAGGCGCTTTCCCGCTTCCAATTGAGGTGATTCCAATGGCGCGTTCCTACGTTGCTCGTGAAGTAGCCAAGATGGGTGCGCAACCCGAGTACCGTCAGGGATTTGTGACGGACAACGGAAATATTATCCTAGACCTCTTCGGTATGGAGGTGCTTGATCCCAAAGCGCTTGAGGCCCATCTGAACAATATCGTGGGTGTTGTTACGAATGGGTTGTTTGCTTTGCGTCCGGCTGACCGCGTATTGATGGCTACGGCACAGGGTGTTGTAGAGCGCTTAGCTGATTAACCTAAAAATTATGAAACAAAAAAGGGAGCTGACTAGCTCCCTTTTTTGCACGCTTCTACTACCTTACCACTGCACCACTTGCGTCAGTGCTATGCTGACCGGCAGTGTTATCCATGCAAGCGCGACTAGGTTAATAAGCACCCAGCCCCAACCGCTATCGTCACGATGATTGTCGTCATGATGTGCCATAAGTTTGCTCCACGTGTGTTAATGCCTGTCAATTTTCCAGGATTTTACCAGTAGATTTGAGACTATGCATCAGAATGAGTTTCAAGCTGCAGCTTTATCGAGCATATTAGTTGTTTTTGGCTATACTTTTATGAAAGTTATGGCGTTTGCAACGCTTTGGAGTGCGTAGGTGTTTGAGAATCCGAAATCTATGATGGATGCCATTGGGCAGCTAGAGACTTTCGCACAACGCATAGTCGATGGAGAGGGTAAAACCAAGAAGGTTGAGCTCTTATCTCGTCTGCCGAAATCATTTGGTGCGGTTGCGCTAGAGAAGTTTTTTGGCGAAATGACTCCAGAACAGACGTTAGATGTAACCGAGAATCAGATGCGACTCGGTGATGTTTTGTATTCCCAAAAGGGTATCTCTTCATCTATTAATGTTGATAACTCGGTATTTGTTGAGGATCGCCTCAAGGATCGATTAATGCAGCTTTGCAGCCACTATCGATACCCGCGTGTTTTAGAGTTCACGGAAATTAGGCCTATGCCGCCGGCTGATGAAATTAATGCGATTTTTTTCGAGTTAAAACAGCACGATATAACTATCGCACTGGATGACTTTGGAACCGGTTTCAATGGGATGTCTATCTTTGCTGATTATGATTTCGATATTATTAAAATTGACCAGTCGATGATTATCGGTCTCGAGTCGCGTCCTCAGAAAAAACGGATACTTGGTCACATTCGTGAGATGTTATCGGCATTAGATAAAACGCATGTTGTTGAAGGCGTTGAAACTCAAGAACGCTTTGACACTTTAAGGGAACTCGGTTTTGACACCTTTCAAGGGTATCTGTTCCATAAGCCCGCTCGCTTGGAGGAGATCACATGACTGATCAAACCTATCCAGTTGCGCCAAACGACGAGGCGCGCGTTAAAATGCTTCATGATCTGAAAATCCTAGATACAGCCAGCGAGGAGACTTTCGACCGTGTAACCGAGATGATGACGATCATCTTCAATATACCGACAACTATCGTCTCCCTTGTTGATAGTGAACGGCAGTGGTTCAAAAGTAAGCAGTGCTTGGATGTGAGTGAGACAGGTAGAGACGTTGCATTTTGTAACTATACAGTTATGTCAGATCAGATTTTTGAAGTGACAGATCCGCAAAATGATGAGCGCTTTAAGAATAACCCCTTAGTCACCGGCGACTTGGGATTACGATACTACTGTGGTGCTCCAATTGTCGTTCGCGGATTTACCATCGGCGCTCTATGTATGCTCGACTATAATGAAAGGACACCACTTAGCGCGGATCACAGGAAAGTCTTATTATCCCTGGCTAACATGGTATCGCGCAGCATTAATGATCGTCGTTTGCTGCGTGAGTCGACTGTTTTGATCTCTGAGTTAATGCATTCATAAGGCTAGAATCTGTTGATACCGCGCGCATTTGATTTGTGAGTAAAATCGTATGAAGATTGTGCGTTGGCTTTTAGCCGTCATTATATTAGTGGTAGTGACGGCACAGACTGTTCCCTTCGTTGTGCGCGATTTAATCGTTTATAGCCTGCTTGAGCAGGGTGCTGAGACGGTGAAACTCGCGTCTGTCAAAATCAATTGGCTCAACACAAGCATTGAGCTTAACCGTTTAGATATTCGTCATGCAGATGCATCTGTTTTAAATGTCAGGCAGTTGAAGCTTGATATTTATCTGCAAGAGATTCTAGATAAGCGCATACGCCTTTCCGGCTTGAGGCTTGAAGGGGTGGATGCGAAACTGCATCAAGAACAACAACGCCTCTTATTGGGGCCAATTGTGCTCTTTGGTGGGGCTGCGCAAGATAACCCGCAGGGTGATGAAAGTTCATTTGAGTTTGGTTCTGATTTGATCGAACTTGTCGATATAAACCTGCAGCTAGCACAAGAAGAGTCGGCACAACGGCTGAATATAGAGAGGTTAACGGTAGGTGGTCTATATCAGTGGGCCCCTTTTGAAGCGACTAATGTCCGGTTTGTTGGGCGCTTAAATGATGCTCCTGTCGTGATCGATTCGTCTGCATTACCCCTTCCAGAACGTAAAACGCTATCTATACAGTTGGCATTACGTGACTTAAATATGTCACCGTTAGTGGGGCACCTCGTGCCTGGTTTAGAGGCAAGTCTTGCGATGAATCTTGAGATCGATATTGAGATTGAGGGGTATCAAGCTCGGTTATCTCAGACAGGTTCAATCGGTATCAGTGGATTAAATCTTCCTATAAACGACCTGGAACTCGGTTTAGGGGGTGTCAGTTGGCAGGGCGAAACTGAGCAAGAAGTTGACCTTAGCAAAGGCGCTGAGCTGTTTAAAAATATCAGGCTCAACGGGACACTTGATCTGATGGATTTAGATGTTAGGCAGCAGGCCAGCTCTTTGGTCGTAAAAGCATTGAAACTCTCGCCCTCTCTCACTTACCTTGCCGATCTTCAACAGGTACAAGGCTCATTAGCCTTAGGAACTGAACAACTGGCGTTGGTGAACAACAATCAGTTGCTCTCTGTGGCTCAATTAAGTGCATCACTCACTGAACAGCCCTTAGGGCTTAACCTTGAGTTCAGCAGCACAGGTGTTCAACTATCAGAAGGTCAAACCGTTGATCTTGGTATTGCGCGCGTGGATGTTAAATCCAATCTGGGTATCGAACAGGGACGTCCCCAATGGCAACCCACTGATATCTCTGGTGAGCTTCGTCTTGTCGATGTTCACGCCCGCCAAACGAGTAACCAGCTTGGCCTTGACGCCGTTAAAATAGATTTCTCATCCACGCGTCTTTCCGAGCTGGATGGTATTGAGGTTGATGGGGTGTTGTATGGCATGTCCGCTGATACCTCAGCCTTTAAATCCAATGCCGAGCGCATGAGTCTATCGACGCGTCTACAACACCCTGAGGGTGGATTGAGCGTCAACCTGGGGCTTTCAAATATTAATCTTTCTGATGGGCACTTTGTCCTCGACTCATCTGACTTTGATTTCGGTTTCGATGGCCAATTGGGTTTTAGCGCACAACAGCGTGTAGAGTTCGTTAGCGGTGAGGTTGATGTTCGGCTAGGCCGCTTAGCGGTTACACAGGATGAGAGCAGGCTTGGTCTTGAGCTATTGCAGTTGACTGGGCCTTTAAGAGTGAAGCGCCCCACTGACGGCCCCTATGGTCTGCAACTCGTCGAATCACTTGCGTTGGACACACTAGTTGAATCATTAACGCTAGAGGGTAGCA
>Ga0209137_1002842_pt1 | contig 14873 bp, 8 predicted proteins | sample SaaInl5LU_22_DNA_FD_184642 | JGI IMG/M metagenome (GOLD analysis project Ga0209137, IMG submission 184642) | Marine microbial communities from expanding oxygen minimum zones in the Saanich Inlet - ESP_105LU_22_DNA (SPAdes) (version 2) | ecosystem: Environmental > Aquatic > Marine > Intertidal... | reverse complement strand
TGCTTCTTCATCATTTTACGGAAGTTTCACGTCTGGATTAATAACAAATATATTTAATATTAAAGCTTTTATTTTTTTTGTTTCTCTTTTTTCTATACTTATTGATTCAATAGATGGATTATTTTTTTATATTTATCCTATATATTTTTCAATAACTTCTGCTTTGTGGTTTATTTTTTTGAGTTATTTGTTAACAAGCTCTAGTACATTTAATATTGAAAGAAATAATCTAATAAATAAACTAATGGCATTAATATTATGCTCTATTGGACTTTTTATTTTTATAAAATCAATCTATGAGTATTTCTAAAATAGTTAATAATATAAAAATTAATGATTCAGGTTTTCCACCTGTCCATCTTTGGAATCCTGAGTTGTGCGAAGGTCAAGAAATATCAATTGATAGAGAGGGTGATTGGTATTACAACAACTCTCCTATAAAAAATATAAAATTGGTGAAGCTTTTTAGTTCAGTCCTAAGAAATGATGAAGGATTATATTTCTTAATCACTCCACATGAAAAAGTACCTGTATCTGTTGATCTGGCCCCATATGTTATTACTGACTTTGATCTTAGTGATGATATTATTACTCTCCATACTAATCTTGATTACTCATTTGCATTAGATAATAAGAATTCGACAAGACTAATAAATTATGAAAATACTATCATTCCATTAGTACACGTTAGAAACTCTATAGAAGGGTTTTTTAATAGAGCAACCTATTATAAATTAGTTGATATCGCACTTAAGGAAAATATAATTGTTGATAATGTTCTTCATATTAGAAGTGGAACCAATCATTACCCTCTAGGAACAATTGCATAAAAAAATTACATTACCATCTAAAATTTGCTCATTTTGCCAGAAAGAATTTAAATGGAGAAAAAAATGGGAGAGGGACTGGGATAATATTAAATACTGCAGTGAGAGATGTAAAAGATCTAAGAACTTAAAGATTCATCAATCCACTCATTAATATAAGCTTCCAAGATATCTAAAGGAAGAGAGCCTCTTTTTAAAACTTCGTGATGAAAGTCCTTAATATCATATTTATCACCTAATTCTTTTTCAGCTTTATTTCGTAATTCAAGAATTTTTAGCTGTCCAATTTTATATGCTAAAGCTTGACCTGGCCAAGCAATATATCTGTCCACTTCATTTTCTATATCAAGTTTAGATTTAGCAGTATTTTCTATGAAAAGATCTATGGCATCTTGTCTGGACCAATTCTTATAATGCATGCCAGTATCAACAACAAGTCTAATAGCTCTCCACATATCATAAGTCAGTTGCCCAAACTTATCGTATGGATCATCATATAAATCCATAAACTCACCAAGTTCTTCACTATAAAGACCCCAACCTTCAACAAAGGCTGTAAAGCTTTGATATTTTCTAAATGTTGGAACATTTTCTAGTTCTTGAGCAATAGATATTTGAAAATGATGACCAGGAACTGCTTCATGAACGGTTAATACTGGAATTTCATATTTAGGTCTTGATTCGGGTTTGTATAAATTAGCATAAAAATAACCAGGTCTACCCTTAGCTGGAGAGTTATAATAGGCAGTAGTTGTATAGGGTGCTGATTCTGCTGGTATTGGTATAACTCCATATGGTGCTCTTGGAAATACTTTAAATATTTTTGGTAAAAGAGGATCAATTGATTTAGCCATAATCAAATACGCGTTCAATAGATCTTCAGGATTATCGTAATAAAATCTTGGGCTAGTCCTTAAATAATTTAAAAATGATTTAAAGTCTCCATCCCATTGAAGATCTTCAATAATTTGTTCCATCTCTGCTCTTATTCTCTTAACCTCTCTTAATCCAATATCGTGAATTTCATTTGGCGTTAAATTGGTTGTTGTATGGTACCTTGCTGAATATTCATACCATTTGTCTCCCATTGGGACACCATTAAGACCAATAGTTGATCTAGAATTTGGTAAATAGATATTTTTTAAGAAATTATTGAGATCCATGTAAGCTGGCAGAATTTTTAACTCAACTAAAACTTTAGCTCTTTCAATTAAGTCTTCTTTTTCGCCCTTATCAAACAAAGTTTCATTGGCTGAAATAAAAATTTTAAGATAAGGGTTATCATCAATATTAGAATTCAATATATTATCTATTTGAGCAATAACTTGCTCTGTTACAAGTTTTGGTTGGGTGTAATTATTTGATAAACCTTCTTCTAAATTGATCCTTGTATTAACAATATTTATAGCATACTTAGATAATCTTATTAACCAATCTTCATAATCTTGTTTTGTTTCATAAACAAGACGGTCTCCTGTCTCGTAATAACTCTGAACCCCGCCTCTTTGATTTAAACTCATATAATAAGAGGGATACTCTGAAGCCTCTAATGCATTTTCTAGACTTATTTTTTTTAACTGATAATTTAACTTATTTTGACGATTAAGCTCCTCGAAGTTAAAGGAATTTAATTGAAGTAAGTTATTATAAAGATCATCCCTTTTTTTAATAAAAGTTTCTTTAGTATTTGATGTTATATTTTGATTAAATTCTTTATTGCCCAAAAGTGATGCAAATATCGGGTTATCTTCAAGCTCTTGTGTCCACTGGTCAGCAAGATATTTCTCAAATAAAATATCTTGATTAACAATTTGTTCTTGGGATTCTTTGTTAATATCAAGATCTAAATCAGTTTGACATCCAGCAATGAAAAGAAAAGATAGTATTGTCAGCTGTATTTTATTTAACTTATAAAACATTACATGTTCGGATAATTTGGTCCACCAGGTCCTTCAGGACTAACCCAGTTTATATTTTGAGAAGGATCCTTTATGTCACAAGTTTTACAATGAACACAGTTTTGAGCGTTTATAACAAATTTCTTTTCGTTATCTTTTTCAACTACCTCATAAACTCCTGCAGGACAATATCTCTGCGCAGGCTCATCATATAATGGCAAGTTTACGCTAATAGGTATTGATGGATCTTTAAGTTGGAGATGACAGGGCTGATCTTCCTCATGATTAGTGTTTGATAAATAGACAGATGAGAGTTTATCAAATGAAATCACTCCATCGGGTTTTGGGTAATTAATTTTGGGCATTTCATCTGCTTTTTTTAGGCACGCATAATCAGGTGTTGGATGATTCATTGTAAAGGGTAGATTACCTCTAAATATGAATTGATCTATTACATTTAATGCTGCTCCAATAAGAGCGCCAAATTTATGAAAAATAGGGCCAAAATTTCTTGATTTATACAATTCCTTATAGAGCCATGAATCTTGTATCTTTGTATCATATGAAATTCCAGTTGAAATATCATTATTAAGATTCTGATATATATGTTCTCCTGCAATAAGACCAGATTTCATTGCTGTATGAGAGCCTTTAATTTTTGAAAAATTAAGAGTGCCAGCATTATCACCTATTAATAAACCTCCAGGAAATTCCATTTTTGGGAGAGATTGAAGACCTCCTTTAATTAAGGCACGGGCTCCATATGATCTTCTCTCAGCACCTTCAAGATATTTTTTAATAGAAGGGTGGGTCTTCCATTTTTGAAATTCATCAAATGGGCTTAGGTGAGGATTTTTATAGTCAAGAGGAACTACATATCCAATATATGCTTCTTTATTTTCTCCATGATAAAAATATGAACCAGAAGGCGTATCTATTGAAGTAGGCCATCCGTTTGTATGAATTACTAATCCTTCTTCATGAAGATCATCTTGAAGCTTCCATACTTCCTTAAAACCAATACCATAATGTTGTGGATCTTTGTCTTTAGCTAGATCGAATTTCTCTATAATCTCTTTACCCAAATGACCTCTACAACCTTCTCCTAAAATAGTATATTTTGCTCTTATTTCTATACCGGGTTCATTACCAGGTTTTACTTCACCATTAGCACCTATACCCATGTCTCCGGTTTGCACTCCAACAACTTTATCGTCTTCATAAATTAATTTACTAGCTGGGAATCCTGGGAATATTTCTACACCAAGATTTTCAGCTTGCTCAGCAAGCCATCTACATAAGTTGCCAAGGCTAATTACATAATTACCATGATTATTCATTGTTGGCATAATGAATGCTGGAACTGGAAAACTTATTTTTTCTAAAAGATATAAAAGTTTATCTTTCTTAACAGGTACATTTAGTGGAGCATTTAAATCTTTCCAATTAGGTATTAATTCATCAAGTGCAGTTGTTTGAAAAACATTTCCTGACAATATATGAGCACCTACTTCAGAACCTTTTTCTAGCAAGCATATAGAATAGTCTGTCCCATTTTCTTGATTCAATTGAGCAAATTTAATAGCTGTTGATAAACCAGATGGTCCGCCGCCTACCACAACTACATCATACTCCATAGTTTCTCTTTCCATATCTAACCTCTATTATTGTTGTAAAATGCACAAAAGGAATTACAATTGTGCAGTATTTATGATTATAACTATCATTTATAATCTTAAACATACTATTTTAAAAAATTTATATATAAAACCTTATGAAAATATTAGTACCGTTAAAGAGGGTTGTTGATTACAACGTCAAAGTTAGACCGTTACCTGATAACTCCAATGTTGATTTAAATAATGCAAAAATGTCAGTCAATCCTTTTTGTGAAATAGCTCTTGAAGAAGCTGTGCGTATAAAAGAAGCTGGTAATGCTGAAGAAGTGATAGCTGTAACAGTTGGTAAAACTGAATCTCAAGAACAATTGAGAACTGCTCTAGCTTTAGGAGCAGATAGAGCTATATTAATTGAATCCGACTTATTACTTGAACCTCTAGCTATATCAAAAGTTTTAGCCAAAGTTGTTGAACAAGAATCACCAGACTTAATTATATTAGGCAAACAGGCCATTGATGGTGATAACAACCAAACGGGTCAGATGTTAGCATCGATGCTTGATTATCCTCAAGCCACTAATGCTTCTGAAGTTAATTTAGAGGGTGATAAAGTTAAGGTTACAAGAGAGATAGACGGCGGCCTTCAAACCTTACAACTAAATAAGCCAGCTATTGTTACAACCGATCTAAGATTAAATGAACCAAGATATGCATCGCTTCCAAATATAATGAAGGCTAAGAAGAAAGAATTAACAGTAATAAATGTTTCTGATCTTGGTATTGATGTTAACCCAAGAACAGAATTACTTTCAGTTGAATTACCACCATCAAGAGATGCGGGAATTATTGTTGAAAGTGTAGATGAATTGGTTGAGAAACTTAAAAACGAAGCAAAGGTGATCACATGAGTATATTAGTTATTGCAGAACATGATAATTCTTCTTTGAAGGGAGCTACTTTAAATACTGTAACAGCAGCTACTTGTCTTAATGGTGAAGTAACACTTTTAGTTGCTGGTTCAAATATATCAACCGTTCTAGATGAAGCAAAAAAAATCTCAGGAATATCAAATATTATTTCTTGTGATGATGAGCTTTATAAGAACTTTTTAGCTGAAGATCTTACAAATTTAGTTATCAGTATTGCAGATGCTTATTCTTATATACTTACTCCAGCTACAACCTTTGGTAAAAACTTACTTCCTAGAGTATCTGCTAAATTAGATGTACAACAAATTTCAGATATTATCTCTGTAGAATCTGAGGACACATTTAAAAGACCTATATATGCTGGTAGTTGCATTGCTACAGTTAAATCAAATGATTCAAAAAAATTAATTACCGTAAGGTCAACTGCATTTGATGCTGCGCCGATGGATAATACAGATGTATCAGTTGAATCCATAGATTCTGTAATCGGAACAAACATCAGCGAATTCGTAGGAGAGGAGATAGCTAAAAGTGATAGACCTGAATTAACTGCAGCAAACATAGTTGTTTCAGGTGGAAGAGGTATGCAATCTGGAGATAACTTCCATCTTCTGGATTCAATTGCAGATAAATTAGGTGCTGCTGTTGGAGCTTCAAGAGCAGCTGTTGATGCTGGTTTTGTTCCCAATGATTATCAAGTTGGTCAAACTGGTAAAATTGTTGCTCCTGATTTATATATAGCAGTAGGAATTTCTGGTGCCATTCAACATTTAGCTGGGATGAAAGATTCAAAAGTCATTGTAGCCATCAACAAAGATGAAGATGCACCAATTTTCCAAGTTGCAGATTATGGTTTAGTAGCTGACTTATTTGAAGCATTGCCAGCTTTAAATGCTCAGTTATAATAAAAATAAAATTTACTAAATTATAATTAATAAACTTGTTTTAATATTCTTAACCTTTACTGCAAATTTATTTGCCTTAAATGGTTATTTCGAGATTGAATTCTCTGCTACTGATAAAGATTGGAATTTTATTCCTGAGGTAGTTAATTCATTTGATTATAGCGATATTTCATCTTTTGAGTTTCTTGTTATTGAGGGTAATGTTGGTTTAAAAGTTAGAAAAAGCGATTTCTTTTTAAATCTTGAAAGACCAGTTCAACCAAAGTCATTAGCGCTTAATACTCAATCAGATTATTTCGAATTAATGTATGTGCTTTCTGAGAGTCATGCAATTTCTATCTCTTATAAAGATCAGGTAGCAGAAACTCAAAAAATTCAATGTTATACATTCTCTTCATTAACCATAGGCTTTTGCGATGAAGCACTTCTAACGATATCAAACACCAAAAGTAAATATGACGTTCTTGGAGATGATAATTTGTTAATGATTGATGCTCAAAATACAGAATATATGATTCATTACACCAGAGCACAAAAAACTTTTGCGTTTGATGAATACATTATATATCTTGGGATGAGTGAAAATTCTTTTAATTGGATATCTCCAATAGAAGAGCTGCAGACCGGCTTTATTGCAAATTTGTCTTATAATGGATCTAGAATTGGTGATCTTGTCTCAAATGAAATAAGAAGACTTCCGCAAAGATCTAGCTTTCAAATTCATAAGTTAGGTCTAAATTTATATAAAGATATTAACTTAAGTTCTAAGATTGTCTATTTTTATGATATTGATTTAATGTATCTTAAAACACGTGATTATCATCAATTTAATTCTTCTCCAAATCATAATATTAGACTTAAAACAGGTGTTAAATATAAACATAAAAATCTATCTGTATCTCTATCTGGTTCTTTATACAAGAATAATTTGATTGGTTATGAGGATATAAGTTTTAATCAAAGATCTGAACATCATTTTGATTCAAATTTTGGCTTAGTTAATGCATCTATTAAATATTCATTTTAGTAATTTTATATGTTAAATTAAGGGATATTTAAATGGGTTTGGTTTATTAAGTTTTTGTTAAATTAAATAAAAATAAATTTAATTTTTATATTACTTAATAGCTATTCCTCCAATAGGGTTTTAATATGAATTCACGTCTCAAATATACATTTGTCTTATCTTCACTTTTGATTATTACCTCCTGCGGCGGTGGCGGTGGTGGTGGTGGAAGCACAGCAGTTGCTAAACTTGCTGCTGCTATATCTTCATTTACTAGTAACATTTTTTCTACGGAAGTTGGCTCTTCTGTTGATATTTCTTGGTCATCGACTAATGCAACAAGTTGTACTGCTTCAGGATCATGGACCGGTTCTAAATCTACAACCGGTTCAGAAACTGTTGAAATATCAACAGCTGGTGAATCTACATTTACCCTTACATGTAATGGAGAGGGTGGTAATGCTTCCAGAACCATAACGATAGAAGGCTATAGAAATATTCAAGGTGTGGCTGTAGATGGCTATATATCAGGAGCTTCAATTTTTATAGACACTGATAGTGACTATGCTCTTGATTCAAATGAAACATCCACGACTTCTTCTACCGATGGTTCATTTACAATCAAATATGAAAATGGTGTTTTGGCTTCCTTGGGGGGACAAGATGTTGATACTCAAACACAATTAGATAACTTATTACTTTTAAGAGATTTAAGTGGTTACTCAGAAAGTAGTTTTATGGTTACACCAGTAACTTCTGTTGCCCATTTCATGCCCTCCCAGGATATCTATACCGTGCTTGGATTAGACAGCGATCTTGATATATATACTACAGATCCAGTTGCAAATATTGGTGATGGTGGAGGTTATGATTTGCTATATGAAAAAGGTAATCAGTTAACTATTCTTGCATATTCATTGCAAAATATTTCTAATAGTCTTAATTCATCGATGGATTCTACTGCTGATTACTTTAAAGCTATATCCGAAGAAATTGTTATTGCCTATACAGATAACGAAGCTACAGTAAATATTGAAAAAGATATATTCATAGAAAAAGTTATTGATAACTTAATTAGTGCCAAATCCTTAACAATTGATGATGCAAATAAACAAAATGCTGTAAAGGCACTTTCATCAGTGATACCAGTAATTGGTATTAAATCAACAAATGATTTAACCGCATCTGTTTTAAGGTTTAGTACAAATAAATTTCAAGATGACTTTCTTTCAATAGTAAATGGTACTGCAGATCAATCACTTATAAGCTCATATTCATCTGATGTCTTAAACTATATAGCTACAGATCAAAATGTTAATGTTGAAGATATTCAACCAACGATTTTAGCATTTTCTGATTCTGTTTCATTGCAAGAGGATTCAAGCGTTTCATTTTCTCCATTACTAAATGATTCTTTGACCACTGGTTCATCTTTTGTGATTACTACCTCATCTCCATCTAATGGTTCTGTTGCTATCTCAGGTGATACTCTTACCTATACACCTTCAGCTAACTTTAATGGTCAAGATTCCTTTGATTACACAGTTACTCAGGGATCAATCTCTGCAACTTCATCAGTTTCTGTTACTGTTGCTGCGGTCAATGATGCTCCAACACTTGGTATAGCATCAACAATTAATTACGTAGAAAACAAGACTGATACCATTAATCCATCAGCCGCTGATGTTGATGGTGATGATTTTACATTAACACTTGGAGGAACAGATGCTGAGTCATTTGAACTTTCTGCAACTAATATATTAAGTTTTGTTTCACCTCCAGATTTTGAAACAAAAGATTCGTACTCTATAACATTAACCATAACCGATGGTGTTGAAACTGTTGAAAAATCTATCACAATTAATATTACAGACGTTAACGAAAGTGTTGGGTATAAAGTACCTACATCTATAGACGTTATCGAAACAAAGGACTAAAACAATGAAAAATTTTAAAACTAATTTATTTTTATCTCTATCAATATTTATTTCATATGTAGATGCAACTGATTATGCGAATGCTACATTCGATAACTATGTAAGTGGACAAGGTGTTAATGAGGTTTTGGCAGAAGCTCAAACAATTATTTGTGCTCTTTCTAGAATGGGAACTGAAGATCTTGCAGGTGATGGATCTTATAAAGCTACGATTTATATGAATGAATGTGAGCAAGCAGCAGCTGAAGCATCTGATGGTTCAGAAGCTACATCAGCTCCATCTAGCGCAACAGACTCTTCATCAACATCAGCTTCTGCAACAGCTGCAACAGGCGATGCTGCACCTGAAATAGATGTTGTCTTTGTGAATACTGGTTTTACCACAGCTTCCACACAAACTACAAAAGGTTGGATTGTTAACGATAAGCCCTGGAATGATCAAACTAACCCAGAGCCAAAAAATATACTATACCTTCTTAATGAACAAACAGCTCCAGTTACTGATACTAATAAATTTGGTGATTTTACATTAAGATATCAACTTGCAACTTTTGGAAATACTCAAGCCGATCTTCCAGAATGGTATACCTGCCCTGATCCTGATTCTGAACAATATAAATGGTCTTGGTGTGCTGATGGTGCTGATCTAGGTAGAGGTATTTTAATAGCAAATGGTGGAAGTATTAAATTTAAAACCGATGTTCAAAATGCACCACAACAGAATGTTGTTGCAGATTATTTTGATAATGGAGATATTGCAGGTATCTATACACGATCAAGTGGTTTTATGGATGAATCTCTTAGAGACCCATCATGTGATGAGGTGGGTTATAATGAGGACGGTACATGGGATCATGATGCCTATTGGGAATGTCAACCGGAAGCATACAGAAATTCAAATGTTAGTATTTTAGGTATTTTTTCATTTGGAATTGCTGCTGAATCAAAGTCTTACTGCACAAAATTATCTGAGTTGTATCAGGTTGATTGGCAAGTTTGGGATGAAGAGACACAACAACCAAAACTAATCCCTTATACATTAACTGAAGCAGCTAAAGCCTATCTTGGAAATAGAGATGCTTGGGATACTGAAGAAAAATGTTTTTCAATTGATAAAGCTGATGCTATAAGAAATATATGGGATTATGGAGTATTTAATTCAGATGGCTCAAAATATAAATCTGATAATCAAGCTTTCCCAATTAGAACTTCTGTTGAGGTTGATGATGTAACAAGAAGAGTTCATGGGTATGCTAGTTATTGGGGCGTACATGTTGATCATGAATATCAGCCATATATCACAGACGATACCGATTGGGTTAGAGATGATTGGAGACAAGACTCAAGTTCAACAAGCCAAGATAAATATAATTTGAAAGTTAAAAGTATAGAAATTGATAAAAGAGAAAAATCATTTGCATCTCTAAATAGTCTTGATGGAGCTTCATTCAGATTTTGGGTTAATGACTCATGGTGGTCAGATGAATTTCAAAAACTGGGATTTCCAAAAGTTGAACCTTGGGAAGGTAAAATTCAATTTAAATCATCTAAAGCTACATTTACTGACTATAACAATGGAAATGCAAATCAGCCTCTTACCTATGGTTTATACGGACAACACAATGGCTCACGTTATTATGTAGCTGATTTGAAAGGTGCAAAAATTGATAAAAATAACATAAGAAAAATTATAAAAAATGATCCAAGTGATCCAGGTAAAGCAATGAATCTAACAATGGAATTTAATGAATTTCCTGAAGAGAAATACAGTTTGAATGAATGGAGTAGAGATGCTTATGTTTATGTAATTTTATGTAATAAAAAAATGGATGTTCCAACAAAAAGAGAGTTATATGATTGGGATTATCTTGGCTTAACCTCCGGACAATGTATTAAAGTTTGGGGTAATACACAGCTATCATCTGATGGAACTGAGTTAATCCTCTCTAGTAGAAATAGAGAAACCGGTCAAGGTTATTATCAAGCTGAATTCCGTGATTTTGATACTGGTAATACCATTGGTTTTGATAATAATAACTGGAATAATTCTGGTTATGAGTATGATGTGAAACTTACCTTAGATGGTATCGAGAGACCAGCAGGGTTAGATGTTAAACTTCAATCGTTGTTTTCTGCATTCGGTAGCTTGTCTCAAGGAGATAATAATGGTGGAGATATTCAAAGAGGTTTAGAATCATTTTTAGATAGCTCTAACACATTTACATATATAGTTAATCAGGGATGGCTAAATTTATATGATCATGAAGGTAATAGATTTAATAGTATTATAGGTAGCTTTGATGTATCTGATACACCGCCAGCCACAGTATTTATCGATGATAATAAAGTAACTGAACCTGCTAGTGGAACAGCATCAAGTTCGTATAATATTACTTTATCAAGTGCACAAGCATCTGACGTAACGTTTGAGTATAAAATCGCTGCAAACAGTACCGCATCATCAGCAGACTATTCTGGATTAGAAGACGGGATTGTTACAATCGCAGCTGGTGAAACATCCGCAACAATTTCAGTAGCGATTGAAGCTGACGAATTAGCTGAAGGTCAGAATGATGAAAAGATTACTATAGTATTATCTAATCCTGTTAATGCTGTATTGGGTAGAACATCTGCTGATATATTTATATATGATCCTGATACTAATAGAGTTGTTTATGACGACTATTACGGTGTATTTGATGCGACAACTTCAACTTTTACAATATCAGAAGGCATAACTCATCAACCTACCTATCAAAGGTTAGATCTTCCTGCGCCTATTACTTTTACCACTACTGATTGGGTTAATAATATGTATAAAGTATGGGGTGAGGGTGAAGAGTGGGAGCATATAGATAAGAGAGAACTTAATATATACTCTGATGAGCTTCAACAAGACTATAGAATAACACATGCTTCTATGGAAAACCCAGATGCTGCTTCGAAAGAAGCCGGTATTTCAACCACGAAATGGTCAAGAATTACAGTTGATGAACTCCCATCATCTTTGAGTTGTATAGATAATTGTTTGTTAGGTGCTAATATTAAAAATCATTACACCGACGCAAAAAATCAAGCTGATCCTGATGGTGACAATACTTATACTGGGGCTATATCCAAAGCCTCGCCATCTCCTATGGCTAATGTTGGTCCATATATCAAGGCGGATATAGAGGTCACAGTGATTCATGATGAAGGAACAGATAATGAATGGACTGAATTAAGGCAATATACTAAAGGTGACCATGAGGATGGAATTATAGCAAGTGATGTCGTTACATACTCTGTTGAAAATAATACTGTTATAGACAAAGATGGAGGAAAAATTGAGACTGGTGTGGATTTTGGTGTTCCGCGACCTAGTGAAGTTATCAGAGGGTCCTATTTTCTTGAAAGAGGTACGTGGAGACAGAATACTGAATGGGGCCTTTGGAGTGGAACATTACTCGAGACCGACGATCTCCAATATATAGAATGTGATTATACAACTGATGATGATGGTGTTAAAACATACGATCGTTTTCATCCTGAATATACAAAAGCAAACGGTAAAATAAATGAAACAAGATACTGCCGAGATAAACTTTGGAACAATGACGATATTTTAGTTAATTATAATATGAGTATTCGTCTTGAAAAACAGTATGATATTTATAATGATGATGGTTCAAAGCTTGTACTAGATCCACCTAAAACGCTTTTCTTCAGAACTCCTGATGATGAGGATAAATTTGGTGATGATGCTGATAAGAAATTTAGACTTGATTACCAAGGTGATCATTTAGGTGGTATCCCTGGTGAAGTCATAGATTTTGATACTGGAGAGTCCTTAGGTGAATATGTTGATCAATGGAAGGATAACTATCGGTGGGTACAAAGATTTCAGATTCCTGATGGATCAATTCTTACTGACAGTGAAGGTGCTGAGTATTTAGTTAAAGCTTTAAGAGGAGAGGAATGGCTAGCTAAAAAAGATTCAGCTATTGGAACTTTAAACAATCTTTTAAATTTAAAAACTAAAGATGATTTACTTACAAATTTAGATGTTGATTGGGAAATTAGCCAAAGAAAAGATACTTATTATGATTGTAATATTACTAAAATAAGAACTGAAACAAACATATATGTTGATGGTGATGGAAATGAGGTTACTGAGACAGAAGAATTTGAAGAAACTGACTGGGAAGCTTGCCATGAATTAGAGTACGATACTGACGAATGGAGAGCTGCATGGACAGTTACTGCTGAGTTTAATGATTGTAATGAGCGTCTTCAATATGATTATAATCAAAAGGCTGCCGAACTTGCAGAATGGAGAGCAAATGCAGAAGCAAGTGGTGGAGAATATACTGGTCCATCTTCACCATATGAAGATGCTGGCTGGATGGGCGATGCGTATACCAATACATATATAGATGAAAATGGTAATGAGATAGTTGAAGAATATGCAGCAAATAGATGGGGTCACAGAGCTCAAATGAGCAGATGTAAATCAATTGGCGATATTCCTGATTCTTTAATAAATGGAGGTAACGCAGCTGTTGTAAATGGTGATACTGTTTATGATCCAACGCCAAATAATTAAATTTTAATTATTAATAAAAAATAGGGCTATTTAGCCCTATTTTTTTGTAAACACATGTAGAATAAATTATATGAAAAATTTATATACATTATTATTGCTAATTTCTTTTAGCGCTCATTCTAAGACTATTATTTATTCAAGTGATTATATTGATGTGAATACAGGAAAAGTTATTACCAATAAATCAATTACAGTTGATAAGGGTAAAATCGAATCAATTGATACCGGTTTTATTGAAATTACCTCAAATGACAAATTGATTGACTTAAGAGGATATACATTAATGCCAGGTTTGATGGATATGCATGTTCACTTTGGACAAGAATATAAATCTAAATCTGAACGACCTGTAAAAATTGAAAGAGAGACAAGCGCAATCATTGCAAATAAACATGCTTTAACCACATTAAAATCTGGTTTTACAACTGTCAGACAGGTCGGTGATAGTGGGTTAATTGCTATATCTCTAAGAAATTTAATAAACAGTGGAGAGATAGAGGGACCTAGAATTTTTACTTCTGGTAAGAGCATAGCAACAACTGGCGGACATGCTGATCCAACTAATGGTAAAGATTCAGATTCGTATGAATATCCAGTTGCTGAAGATGGGGTTATAAATGGTCCATATGATGCATATACTGCTGTAAGACAGCGTTATAAGGATGGCGCTGATGGTATAAAACTTACAGTTACAGGAGGAGTTTTAAGTGTTGCTAAGTCTGGAGATAATCCTCAATTCACAGAAGAGGAAGTTATTGCTGTTGTAAATGCTGCAAAAGACTATGGCATGTGGGTTGCTGTCCATGCTCATGGTTCAGAAGGGATGAAAAGGGCGGTTATAGCCGGTGTTAATTCAGTTGAACATGGAACATTTATGACAGAAGAGGTTATGGATTTAATGATTAACAAAGGCACCTACTATGTACCAACTATTTCAGCAGGGGAGTTTGTTGCAGAAAAAGCTAAGATTGATAATTATTTCCCAGAAATTGTGAGACCAAAAGCTGCTAGTGTTGGTCCTCAAATTGGAAATACTTTTAATAAGGCATACAAAAGAGGTGTAAAAATTGCATTTGGTACCGATGCAGGAGTTCAGCCTCATGGAACTAACTGGAAAGAGTTTGTATATATGGTTAAGTTTGGTATGCCTCCCATGGAAACAATTCA
>Ga0209137_1002836_pt1 | contig 14908 bp, 15 predicted proteins | sample SaaInl5LU_22_DNA_FD_184642 | JGI IMG/M metagenome (GOLD analysis project Ga0209137, IMG submission 184642) | Marine microbial communities from expanding oxygen minimum zones in the Saanich Inlet - ESP_105LU_22_DNA (SPAdes) (version 2) | ecosystem: Environmental > Aquatic > Marine > Intertidal... | reverse complement strand
TAGTTAGGAATACCACCTTCTACAACACCTTGAGGAGTAGTAGTGTACAAGCCAGCGATAGCGATTTGGTAAGCTTGCATAGCAGCAGTACCCAAGAAGTAAGCAGGTTTGAAATCACGGTCAGCATCACCGTAAACAGCAGCCAACATAACGTCACTCATAGTTTCGTAAGCACCTTCCATCAAAGAAAGTACGTTAGTAGAAGAGACAGTAGCGTTAGTGTCGTAGTCCAATACAGCAGCATCAGAAGCGAATTCTGTAGTCAACTCAGTACCAGCCAATTCCAATGCTTTTTGAGCAGACAATTTAGCGAAGTAGTCGAATACCCAGTCTTTGAATTCAGCATCCATAGTCTCTGGGTTGTGCTGACCTTGTTTCAACAACAAGCCACGGTAAGAAGACTCAAGAGCATCTTTACAGTTTAGGAAAGCCCACTTGTAAGTTTCAACAGTCATCTCTTTTTCACCTACTGAAGCAGTAGATTGAGAATCAAAAACACACAAGTCGTTACCAAAGGTAAGAGATGCATCAAAAATAGGCACGTTTACTTTTGCCTTAACACCATCAATAAGACGGAAGCGGTTCAATACAGCCGCTGATTTTACCATTGCATCGATGAACAAGTCTGGACGACGGTCACCGTATGGCAAATTTGAAATAGAAATACTCATTTTATATGAATTTTAAAAAAGTTCGTTTTACTTAATTTACAATAATTACTTGCGGTTAAAGAAGTTATTAATCATATTTACTTTTTCGGGAGTAATACCATTAAAAACTACTGTCTTATCTTCTACTGTTTCAGCAACTTCTTCAGCTTTTTGTTCAGCAGCAAATGCTTCTTCAACTTCAGCTTCGTTAGTTTCTTCTTCAGCAGATAGTTGCTCTTCAACTTCTTGAGTTGCAGCTTCAAATTCTTCAGCCATTTCCTCAGTTGTTTCTTCAGCAACTTGCTCAGTCATTTCTTCCTGTACTTCTGGAACTGATTCTTCAGATTCCTCATACACTTTTTCTTCATCTTCAGTATGCTCGCCCATCTCTTTTTCTTCAGATGTTCCCATACTTTCAATGTGCTTTTGAATCATTTCGATAGCAGACTTTAGGTCTTCAACGCCAGCGTATTTTTCTTCAAAAGATGTCAATGCTTCTAGGAGTACGTTATTCTCGTTCTCCAAAGCTTCAATGCGTGCCTCGTACTTGTTAGCCATTGCCTCAAATTGAGCCTCTAGTTTACCAAGTTCTTTGGCGAAAGCAAATTCATTCATTTGTTCGTTATTATTTGTTGGTTTAATATCAGCTTTAATCTCAATAGAGAAACCATTAATCTCTCCACTTTTGATTGCAGTGAATAATTCGTCAGACTCAATCTTAGCCTTTACGAATACGGTTCCGTTTGGTAAATCATAACCATAGTCTTTTGACTTATCGTTATCACTTTCTTTCATCCAAACTTCAAGCATTACCACATCATCAGTATCGTATGAGTGGTTAACACCAAATGCGTTAAATAGCCCTTCTTTAGAATATTTATACATAATCTCACGGATAGTTTCTTCCGTAAATCTCACATAGTAATATCCCATATCTGGGCTAAATCGTAGAATCTCCTTATTAGGAATCATAATAGGTCCTACGACTTCTTTCTTTTCCTGGTCAGAGAACATCTCAATCTTCTTTACTTCATTGAAGTAGATAAAGTTCTCCTCAATAGCGGGCTTATCTACAAGGGAAATCTTATACATTCCTTGTGCAATGTCCTCTAATGATATATCAAATAATGGTAAGTTATCCATTCTTTTTACTTCTTTTATGCCAACTCGGTAGCAAGTCATTATCTTGTGTGTACTTTGGGTTAGAAGGTTTACCATTCTTAACCAAATACATAAATGCGTTTAATCGTGCAAGTCCCCATTGTACCGATGAGGTAACTTTAGGACTGTGGGAGGTGTTGTATGCACCCATCCCTCGTAGTACGACTTTTTTGGCAGCACCCACGCCAATTTTTTTATTAGGGTACTTCTCATTATACGCATTAACCTTGTTGGTTATTTGCTTAATAATTTTAGGAGAAAGTTTTCCACCGCTTCCAACGCCTTTAGGGTTGCTCTCAGGAGTTTTGCTCTTAGGAGCTTTGGGAGATTTCTTAATGCTTCCATCGCTTCCTTGAGTAGCGTAATTATCCTTGACTTTACGGTCACCCCACGGGAGGTCAGCGACATCAGCACTTGCCTTAACTGTTCCTTTTCGTATGCTCTCAGCTTTTCTAATCGCCCAGTTAATTCCGCTTGTGCCTCCCCAGCCCAGCCAAGCAACATAACCTCTATCTTTCCAAGGAGTGTCCTTATACTTAGGGTCAATTTCAGCATTTTTTCTATGGCGATTAAACGCAGCCATTCTAGCAATAGTGTCATAGCTTAACTTTCTTTTTGATGCCAATTGTCTTGCACGAGTCCAACCCACTGAAGTCATTCCCTTAACCTCATCGCCATACTTCTCCTTCCACGCAAGAACTTTCTTGGCGTTGTTGGTAGCAGATTGTGGATAGTCGTTGTATGTAGCCATCGTATTAATTTACAATTATCTTAATAATCCTTCTATAGTCAAGTATGCGTAATCCTCGTACACAGGACCTGTTGCACTCTTTACATATATCTTGCCTCCTGTCATAATACTTGAAGTAAACTCAGCTAAAAAGAAGTTTAGATTGTTTAACTCTGTAGTTGGAACAACCATATTGAACTCAATTTTAGGTAGGTTTGATTGGCTTATTTTTTCAGAAACTTTAAATATTTCAGTATAAGTATCTGTTGGAATTCCAGATTCATTTTCAAATGCTAAATCCCAGCCAGCTGTATTTACATTTGACAATCTTCCGTTAAAAACGTGTTTGCCACCTAAGTTCGCAGCAGTCGGTCCCCATTGATTATTGCTATAGACTCTTTGTGTCTCAGTAGACATATCTGGAACCGTTCCTTTTTGAAGCATATATGGTACAAGAAGATTAGTTTTATATAACGGTTTATCTATATATGCAAATCTAAAACCAATATCAGAGTTTCGTGTAAATATATTTGGCGTAAATCCTAATTGTGTTGAACTAAAAACACCTAAATTTGAATCGTCAATAACTCCCTCCGCATCATCGCCACAAACAGAATTAAAATATATAGATGATTCTAAATCAATTTTTAAGTCAACGATTCCATCATTAGATATTTCTTGTGTTGTGGAGCCGAATGTAATGCCATCATTGTTTAAATCATCATAAAACAAATTATATTCTTTATTATTAAGACTTAATGTCTTAACTTTATCTCCATTATTTGTAATCTTAAAAGACTTTATATCATCAATGTATTGATTAATATTGCTTGTAGATGAACGCAATGAAAATATAGGGTCTATCCTAAGTATATGTTCTCCAGAGTTGTCATCAAAGTCATAAAACAAGCTACAGTCAAATCTCTTTGCAATATTCAATAAAACATCTGAGACATTATATGGACAAGTTTTTATGATTGACTCTTGTAATATATACTCATCACTATTTTTATATGGAAGAAAATCCTCATTGGCTACAAATATTACATTTAATTGACCGTAATCGCCAGAACCATCTGGTTCGCCAAATCTTGTTATAGCTTTTCTTATATCGTTTTCATTAAATAATGCAGTCGATGATGCAGACCCATACTTTATACCTCCTTGAACAATATTAAAAGCTGTAGCGTAAGTAATCTTTAATTCACCATTAATCGGTTTTATGTAATAGTTTACAGAGTATTCACTGCCGCTATTAATAAATATATCCTCAGATGGCATATATGCTGTAAAAGGTTCAAATACTAATGTATCATATACAGGACCATTTGGTCCATAAAGTATTGTTGAATCATCAAGTGGGTCTAGATAATCTGGTGGGTCACCAATCCTAAATTTGTTTGAATATCCATTTGCTACTGTAAGCACATTCGACATATCAAGAACCAAATCATCACCCTGAGAATCTTGCATAGTGATTTCCTTTACTTGGATTCCATCTGCCCATATTCCAATACACACATTAAATTCCATCGTACTATCCGGGTCATTAAATAGTATATCACCGACCATTAAGTCCTCTTGTATAACGGGTATTTCATATTTAGCTTCAGCTATATTAGCTTGTGTGCCAGATGCTATAGTTATGGCTGAATTAAAAGAAACCTTCGGCGCAAAAAATCCTCTTATATAATTACAATCAATGTTAGGAAAAACTCCCTCGCAAGGATAAAAACCCATACGTTTTTCTACTCCCCATTCTTGTGTATTTGGATAAATAGGATTACCCTCTCCATCCGTTCCATAATTGCCAGATGTTTCAGTAGAACTAAACCATTTAGTATAAAATAGTTTTCTATCTTGATTTAAATCTACCTCTGCCTCAAGGCTTTCATTTGGAGATGCCCAAGCAGGAGATTGTCTGACAGTAAATGTCCTTGTATTTACATCGCTTTTAGCCAGTAACCTCGATGGTATAACCATATGAAGCTTTTCGGGTTGCATATCTGTAAATAAAGGATTGTTTACAAAGTTACCAACAGCAAATAGTCGGGAGTCTATTCTAAATGGAAAATTTATTGGGTCCCCTATGTAGCTTGCTAAGTAATCAAAAAATCTCTGAACGCTAAACACAGGCATAATACCCGCTCTGTCTATACCTATACCATATTCTACAAACTGCCTTGCAGCATAATTGTATTTGCCTTTAACATCGTTAACGAAGTCAACGTATGGGAATGATATTGCTTTAGACGGGTCTGGATTCTGACCAATAATACCAGCTTCACCAGGGTCTGTAGGGTCGTTGGTTTTTTTAAGAAAAGTAGAGAATGTCTTTCTTTGGGTAAAGAATGAATCATCATATATTGTTCCTAAATTAACCTCTTTTATTTTGGACAGATATTTAGATATGTAATCTTTTAAAACTATCTCAAGGTAGGGTTCTGATGAATTATATTCAACAGATGATACATTTAAAATTCCAGCTATTGTAGAATTTTGATTACCATATATCGTTAAAATAAAATAAAAATCAGCTCTTGGAAAGTTAGCACCAGTATCTGATGAAGGTTCAAAGTTAAAGACGTTTGCACTTTTATTATTTTCAGTAAGTGGTATTCTTAAATCAGTATAAAAAGGAATTTTTACTTTGTCTATATCTATATCATCATAGAATTCAACATCGTAATCTAATTCTTGTTTTGGGAATAAGTCAACAGCATAATAACTATTAGCACTATTGTCTCTACTTATTTCTAACTTAAAGTCCATATTAACGTGTAGCTATATTAAATTCTAATGAAGACTTAAATTTATTGTTTAGTATTTCAAAATCACTACCAGAAAATCCAACGCCATAAGCTACGGATTCGCAAGTATCAACAAAAACTAATTCATTAGATAATATAAGGTCTTTTACGGACTTGTATTGAGTGTTTCGGAAATATTCTCTCCTCTTGTTGTTAACAACCAAACGGTAATCAACAGAGCTTGAATACGGTTTATGTGCATCAGAATAAAGACCTCTTTTAACACTAGTTAAAATTCTGTATGTTTGAACATCATTAAATATAATGTCTGCGTTTGCATCCCAATGTCTTGATTGATTGGATGAAAAGTTTGAAGGCACATCTGTGTATACCTCGTTATCGAACTGAAACAACCTTGAACTAGTATTGATGCAAATTGCATATACACCTTTAACATCACTATATGGTATATATACCGCATCATTAAGCAGGAATGTGCCAGATGATATGGTAAATGTGTTTGAGCTTTGTAGAGTAGCGGAAAACGTCTCTGTATCGGGACCGCTATAAAAAAGGTAATCAGCCATTATATTCTGTCGTTTCTATCTCTTAATCTACGTTCATTATCATTGCTTCTAAGGTCTTTATTTGCAACAAATGCACGAACTGGTTTATTTACTCCTATAGCAGTCGATGTTGTAGCTTCTGCAATTGCCTTTAGGTAATCTACACTTTCTGCAGTATTGCTAGGTACTAATCCTCCTTGAGCAAATTTAACACGACCAACTGTTGGTTGAGTTGCATATGAGCTATTTATTCTTTCGAGTAAGTCTCTATGCATTGCGGTAGCTTTCTTGTTCACTATGAACTCTCCACCTTCCATCTCGTATCCGCTTTGACCTTGTACGGTAAATGAAACCCCACCTTGCTCGTGTGATGGGCCATTAACAACACCACCATCGGCAAACTTCTTAGGGAAGAATTTACGCTTGTTAATAGCCGCTACTTGAGCTGAGCTTTGCGCTGCCGCAATACCAGCCCCAATAGAACCAACTATAAATGCTGTTGCTGGCTCATAGTTTTTATATGCCTCAATATATGATTGAGCAATCGCTTCAGCACCTTCTAATAGTGCATCGTTTCTATCTTGTTTTTTCTCAGCCTCAAATATCTTTTGATTAATGGAATTTTCTTCTGCTAATTGAGCCTTCTTTAAATCTCTTTGTTTTTTTCTGTATTGAGATTCTGTTATTAATTGGTTTTCTAATTGAGCTTTTAATATATTCTCTTCGGTTTCATATCTGTTTTTTACCACATCAAGTTTTGCCTGTTCTGAATTTTTTAAATTCTCTAAGCTAGTGTCATTGAATGCCGAAAGAGATTCTCCTAATGCTTCAACAGATTCTTTAGCATAGTCAGCCCAACCTCCTTTTTTAAGTTCGTCTAAGAAGTCTTCAAAATCTTTTTTAGTCTTTTTTGTACTAACACTTGTAGTATCTAATGCATAACCAGCACTTAGAACTTCAGCTGCTAATTTATCAAAAAGAGCAGCTACTTCTGGAGATACATTATTAAGTTCCTTGAATGCTTCTATGTTTTCCTTTAAGCCATCGTACTGTCTATCACGAGCAGCGTTATATTCCTCTTGGCTTATCTGACCATCCTCTAAATCTTTGTTGAGTTTTTTGATTTCTTCAGAATAGTCTTTAATAGTTTTCTGAACGTCTTTTACAACTTGACTGCCAAGAATTTTGGCAAGCTTTTCATTAGCCTCTACAGCATCAGTTATTATGCTTTTGTTATCTCTATAACCAGCATTTAACTCACCAATTTTTTCAGCTGTATCAGAATAAGCGGCAGAAACATCTGCTTGTCTTTGAGCTTCTATTTTTGCTCTTTCTTCAGCAGTTTTAGCGACAAAAGTTTCTAAGGCAGCACGCTCATTGATAGCTGCTACTGTTTCAGCAGTTTCTTTATTTATATCTGAAATTTTTTCTTTTAATCTTCTTGCTTCAGCAGCCTTTTGCTTTTCTCTTGCTTGTATTCCTATTTGTCGTATTTGTTCCTCAGATATAATCACATTAGTAAGTTGTTCTCTGTATCTTTGAAGTGCAGAAATACTAGATTCATATTCTAATCTTCTTTCTTTACTTAATGTAGTATTTGTTTTAAGTGTATTACTATATGATTCAATTGTTTTTTGTATCTCCTCATTTAGTTCATTTGCTTTTTTATTTACATTGTTTCCATTTCTTGCAGATTTAACTAATGCATCTATAGAATCTTTGTATTTTGAGTTTACGGATTCCTGTCCTTTTGTTATAGCTATTTGTTCTCTTTGTGATTCAACACTAGTTTCTAATAGCGCATTATACCCTTGCAAAGATGCAAATTGTTCTTGTGTAAACCCAAACTTTTCTAAAGATTCTTGACTTGGTGTTATGCTTCTTCCAAGCTCTTTTGACATTTCTGCCGCCCCCTCAAAAGCCCTTCTTATTTCATAAATATTTTTTTGTGATACGCTTCCGCTTTCAACAAGCCTTTCCAATGACTGGGTTAATGGGTCAATGCCATCGTTTATCACTTTGTCAACATCTTCCTGCAATCCTTCAAAGCCCGCATTTTTTAATTCTCTAAATCCAAGTGCTGTTTGTTGAGCTTGCTTAGATAATAATCCAAGAGTTTTTATGAATATATCTGAATCAACAATTACGCTTCCCAAATTTATTTGAAAAGCTTTAATATTTGATGTCAATATATCCATTTGACCACTAAAAGAATCTGCCTGTTCAGCAGCTGCAAATAATGCTCTACCTTGCTGGTAATATCTACTATTAGCCTCATCAAGTACATCAATGTTTTTCAATAAGGTTATAAGCTGGGCAGCGTTCCTCTTTCCAACCAAATCAACCGCTTCGCTCAATGAAACATTTTGTTCTGCTAATTCTCTTAAAGATAATTCAGCATCAGCACTACTTTTTCCAATCTCTGTTAAAATTCCACGAAGACCAGTACCAATACGAGATGCTGTGAAACCAGCATCGGCTAATGATGCCATTGCACCAACTGTTTGCTGTAAAGTAAGTCCAAGATTACTTGCGATAGGACCAACATATTGTATTGCTGTTCCAAAGCTTTCAAAAGATAATGCACTATTATTAATTGATGTTACAAGTGTATCTGAGATTTCTGTAGTCTGCTCGATGAGTAGTCCAAATTGATTTCTAACTTTACCAATAAGAGCAGCAGTGGTTTCCAATGGAGAACCAAGTGCCTGCGCTGCAAATGCTATTGACTGAGTAGAGGCGATAACTTCTTCTGATGTAAAACCAAGCTTCGAAAGTTCTGTCTGCAAGCCAACGATTTCTTCTGCTGTGAATTTTGTTTGACCAGCTACAGCAAGTGCGTTATCTTTTAATTTTTTAAGATTGTCTCCAGTAACTCCTGCTACAGCGGACAAATTAGCAAGTACTTTTTCAAACTTTATTGCTTCTCTTACAGAACCTATTGTTAACTCTCTAAAAAAACTAAGAGCTGCGTTAATTGCTTGGTATGCGATAAGATATCTCGATAGTGTCCCTCCAGCTGTTTTTAGTTTAGAGAAAAAACCTGAAGATGCATTGCTAGCATTTTTAGTAGACTTTGCTGTTTCACTAAGGTTTTTATTTACTCTTTGAGTATACTTTCTTGTTTCATCAAGACTTTTGTTTAATTGGTCGTGCTGTTTTCTATATTGTGATAGCAGACCATCTTTAATTGCCTTGTTGTACTTTTTATTAAGTTTATCTAATTCATTAGCTTGGTCCCTAGTAGCTTTACCATTCTTTTTAATCGTTTCTGTAAGCTCTAGTATTTGCCTCTGTAAATCTTGTATCTTGTTAGCCATATTATAATATGTTTGATATCACATCATTCTGAATGTCTACAAGTGTATCACCGTATAATTCAGAAATTCTATTTTGTATTTTATTATTTGCTCTTATTAATGATGCCTCAACACCATATGTTTTATTTTCAAAAGGCTCAGTGAAATCTTTTTTATCTATTCCTTGTTTTGCTATCTTCCTAGCAACAAGAAATGCTACTGATTTGATTTCCCATTCTTTATTAGCCTCTCTTTTAACACCGTTCTTAGTGATAGTAAAACTATTACCTCTAGCCTTTTTTATCTTAACCCACTCAGCAATGTTGTCTACATTTGGGAACCATTTTTTATTTCCACTGCCCGTTGTCAAGTTAAAATATTTTCCCTCTGTTAATCCGTATCTAATCTTTACAATTATTTCTGTAGCTATCGGAGTTTTTTTAGGTCCTATTTTAACAGTCTTAATAATTACTCCACCTCCATCTACAAGGAACCTATCGTCCTTTGTAGGTATAATTGCTTTTGATGCTCTAAAGGCAAGAAGTTCTCCAGTGGCTATTAAGTTATATTTTTTTATATTGTTATAAATCTTTTGCATTATTGCCGATTTGCGGAACTCTTTTGCTACCGCTGCTACGACAATTACCTTTATAAAGTTTTTATATTGAGACTCACTAAAAGCCATTATTCACTAATGCCTTTTATATATGGATTTCTTGGCAACACAATATCAAAGTCGCAGAAAGCAGTTGTGATGTTATAATCCTCAAACGAAGAGCTTGATAGTTCCACATCATTAAAAGACACTTCTTTGCCTAACTGCAACAACTTGTCTTGCAATTGACCAACAACAAATATGTTCTCCTCAATAGACCCTATAGAAGCGGCACTATCATCCAACATTGTTCTGTCAATAATCACCAAGGTAAAAGATAATGTGTACACAGGGGAGTTTAAATCTCTTGACAGATTCGATGAACTAGGAATCATCACCATAGTTCTGTACTCAAATTCATATTGCTGCAAATCATCTTCGGAAGCAGTCATTATGAACTGGTTTACCATATTGTGGTTTTCTGCGAAGGACTTTATCTCCTCGTAAAGCTCGGTGAGATTATTCATTTGTTTCTTTTTAAAATTTACAATTTACGCAACGCTTGGCTTTGCCTTTGTCTTGCAGATTCTATCTTACTTTTCTGAGCCAAGTAACTCATCTCTGGCATCACTGTACTCATCTTGAGCATATATATCTCATCGTACTTCGTAATGTCTTCTCTCGCAAGCATACGAACCATAGAATACCAATACCATTGCTGTTGAAAAATAGCCTCTCCAGTTTTTTCCATATGCTCCTCGTCCTCTACAAAATCTTCCTCATCTGGGACTTCATAAAACACGCCCTTGAATTGCTTAAACAAAACAATCTCCCTGTTATTTAAAAACCTCTGCAATACAGAGTATACTTCTAATACATCTGTATCTAATATATCCTCTCCGTTTTTAGCCTCAAGCTCCTGGTCTTCGTTATCAAATACGATATGTTCCTTTGGGCGCATCAATAATTTTGCAATCTCAAAATCATTTTGTGAGCTGCTAGAGTAATTTGTCTTGCCTGTAATGATTTGCTCAATCATTATGAACTGGCCTAATACCAATTCATCTACAGACATATAACAATTAAACTTGTCCAATGCGTCAAAGTGACCGCTTATGGGTTCTTTTAGTGGGTATACGTTGGGTATCTCCCTTATTACAGATATTCTTTGCGCTGGATTAAGCTTTTCTAAATATCCATAAATAGAATCATTATCGGATAAATACCTGCTTATTTCAAGGTGCTGTCTAAATGTTATCATAGAAACAAAGTTACCCCTCCATCCTGCTCTTCAGCCGCACAATACGCACAAATTGCTAATGACATTACCATATCATCGTGCTTTCCGTCCGTGTTGCTGAACTGCATATTGCCAGTGATGGCATTGCGTTTACTTTTAAAGTCATACAATTCCTTGATTAAATCATCATTCTTCGGAATCTTTATCACTTTATCCTCAAATAGCTTGATTAAGTTACGAATAATCTCTGGCTTACTCTGTGCTGAGGTGATGAAAGGTATAAGCTTGTAGAATCTATCGTCATCGGTGATATCGTCAAACAAGAGGTCGTTATTGTTTACCTCGAAGTAGGCGGCTGCTAACTCCTTATCGTGTTTTAGGTAGAACGCTTTGATGCGTTCTTTGAACTCCTCGTAGTCCATACCCTCTTCCTTGTAGTTGAATCTATCAATATCAACTACCTTGTAATCCTCGGTCATTGCAGTAAGCACCGTGTAATCCTGCGCTACCCCAATATCCATTCCAATGTATATTCTCTCATAGGAGGTGGTTAGTTCGGTGGTGATTGCATCCTCAACATTGCTGAACAACGCATTTGCAGATACTGGCCGACACAAAAACTCTTGGTCAAACTGCGCCTTAGTCATACTCTTCTTAATCCCCAATACAGTCTTCTCTACCGCAGGGTCGTTTAAGTCGAGATACGTCCTCTTGATGCTTTTAATCTGCCCCCAGTTATCTTCTATCTGACCTTCCTTGTACCAATCGTAAAACCAATTGGGGCCATTGAACGTACTTGCCGCTGCTACCCTACCGCCAGTTCTAGTTACCATAGGCAACAGCACCTCGTTGATAAAGTCCAACTTCATATATGCCGCTTCATCCAAGTAGATATAGTCGAGCGTGGCACCACGAAGATTATCCCCGCTGTCAGCAGACCTAAACTTAATAAACGAACCATTGTAAAAATACATCTCATTTGCCTTCCTGTCATAACGCTTTACAATTTTCGTCCATAGTTCTTGGTGGTTACTAAACATTGCTTCAATGTCCTTCATCACTTTGTTCGCTTGGTCTTGAATTGGGCTGACCCAGAACATACGGTGTTTAGGGTTGTTTAATGCTCTCATCACAGCATCATTCTGCATAAAGAACGTCTTCCCTGTCTGTCTCCCTGCAACAAGGCATCCAATAAAAGGTTTGTCCTCGTGTATGAGCCTATAAAAATCCTTTTGCGGCTCAGTAGGATTGTATAACTTAATCTCCATTAATCAAGGTCTATATACCCCTGCTCCTCTTCCTTCGGTGCTGTAAGGTCTATAGTAGCGGTAATGTCTAATTTGGTTTGCTCTATCTTGGTTGGAGCCTTGTATCCTTGCATATCATTGATAATCTTAATAGCCTCCATAGCCACCTTCATATCTCCATTGGCTAATGCAGCATCACGAATACTAATCAGCTTACTTAGGTTAGTCCCCTTCGCTGCCTCAATACTCTTGGCCTCACTCTCCACAAACTTCATAATCTCACGATAGAATGCAGTACCCTCTGTTCTCCTATCACGATAGTAGTTTGTATATCCCAAAGACTTTGCTATCTTACCACCTTCTTCTATACCCTCAGACCTAACACGCTCGAGAAAGGTACTCTGAAGCTCTGTAAGCTCACTTCCTGGTCCAAGTACTATATCACCCTTCCTGTTCCTTTTAACGCCCATAGAAGCCTTTTAAATGAGTTTATACAACGGGATGTTATGCGCACCCAACCTACCAGTGAATTCCAACTCCTTATAAGCGGGAGCCTTCTCATCGTAATGATACCACTTGAACACTGCCGTCTTTACCCTCTGAATACAACTCCCACAAGCCGTCTTAGGGTTCTCCTGCTTCTTGAAGTACTTACTCTTACCAACCATACTATTATGGAAAGCAAACATCTCCTCCTTCAGTTCCCCTTTTGGTAACCCACTACCCACAAGGGCAATAATCAAACTCTTCCGTGTCATATCTAACAAATGGTTATTTCTCTAATCTACAATCTTTGAATGCAAGATTCATCTCAACATTCATCTCCTTATTATAATATATTAGTATAACCTAATTATAATACCTTTACTCCCATAGTAAAGGTATTATGATAATAGTATTAGTGTAAAGTAAGACTATTATAATAATAGTATATATTATAATACAATATTCCCAAAGGAGCTTTTGAAATTCTAAAATCACCCTTCCCCCCGAACCTTCCCCCCGCTCCGAGTGGCTAGCATATTACCCTCTCTCTCTTTCCTCGGTCATTACTCACTTTTTACTTTTCCAATGTTAAGTTTTGATTAATTATAAAAATTTACTTGCAGAATTAAAATATTTTCTTTTATTCTCAAAGAGTCCTATTATGGTGCTTCAAAAAAAAAATTAAAAAAAATTACTTTTTATTTGCTGGGTTGAAATTTATTCATACATTTGAAGTGTTGAAAGGGGCTAACCTATCAAACAAAACAAAAAACAAAAACAACAAAAAAAACTTTTAAAAAGTTTGGTAGTTTAAAAAAAGTTTATATCTTTACACTATCAAACAACAACAACTAAAAACTAGAAAAAATGAAAGCAGTAATTAACAAAGTAACACTACAGGACATATTTATACTAACTTTTGTGGGCCTGGTAGTCTTTGCGGGTATTGGAGCGGCAATGACGGTATAAAAAAGTTTTAAAATTATTTGGTAATTAAAAAAAGTTTTATATCTTTACAAAGTAAACAGACAATTAAAAAATAGAAACTATGGAAACTACAAAGGTGGTGCTATACCAGAATGGTAAAGCAAAAATACAAGCGGATAGCGTGAACGAACTAGTAACGGCACTGTATAAAGGGTTAAAGTTACAGCAAAAGGTTGGCAAAAGGTTTCTAAAATTAGGAGCCACAACCGAAGTAAATATACCAACCAAAAACACAAAGTATTTACAACTCCAGAAACTAAATGCAAAAGGTTTCAACGAGGCGCAAATGCTAGAAGTAATAAACTTTTTAAACTCTTAAGCAATGAGCGCGGTATTTATAGACATTAGCACAAAGCAAGGCGAAAAGAAAACACTTGCAACAAAGGTACGAAACCTGGACGCATCCAATAGGAAACAACGCGCCCAAGCACAACGCGAGGCACTAGAAAATACATACGCAATGCGTATCGATAGAAGCACCGCCCAACGCAATGAGCGCAAAGCAAAGCGTAAAAAGTAAGCGCACCTAATTACATCGCATAGCGACAACGCCCAAATTGGGCGGATAGTGGAGACCAGACTATAAACGGACAAACCTTAAGCGGATAAGTACGCACTATTGTGTACTATCGTAAGTCTTAAGGTTCGTCTGTGTTGTAAAAAATTAGTAATATGAAAACAAAAATTTATATATTGTCATTAGTCTTTGGGCTTCTTAATATAGCGCACGGACTAGGAAACCCTGTGGGTTTCAATGAAGAAAACTTATTCATAATGGGAGGCACGGCTATTATAGGCTTATCCATTGTATTAAAACACGGAAACAAATAATAGATATGGAAACTACAACAAAGACAAAGGTAGAGTATAAGATACCTAAAAACTTATTGAGCATAGGCACAAGTAACGCAAAGACCAAGAAGAATGGCAGAGATACGAGGATACTGTATTTAGCCCCAGCAACGCAAAACAGTAGAGGCGCAGATATGTGTCCTAATCGTAGCGCAGGGTGTACGGCATCGTGCCTATTCACGGCAGGGCGTGGGCGTATGTCTAATGTAGCGAATGCTCGTATCAATCGTACCGAATACTTTTTAGATGACCCTAAGACTTTTATAGCGCAGATGACCTTAGAACTTGAGTGGGCTAATTTACAGGCAAAGCGTACAAATAGTAAGATAGCTATACGATTAAACG
>Ga0209137_1002833_pt1 | contig 14914 bp, 13 predicted proteins | sample SaaInl5LU_22_DNA_FD_184642 | JGI IMG/M metagenome (GOLD analysis project Ga0209137, IMG submission 184642) | Marine microbial communities from expanding oxygen minimum zones in the Saanich Inlet - ESP_105LU_22_DNA (SPAdes) (version 2) | ecosystem: Environmental > Aquatic > Marine > Intertidal... | reverse complement strand
GTTACCTGAAAATCTTCTTGACCGGGCCGATGACTAAGTCAAGCGTAGCTAAACGTAAGTAAACGTTTATTATACGACTAGCCTTTTGTCGGCATGTACATTTGTGTTATTCAATAATCAAATTAAATGTACAACTATGACACAAATTAGTAATCAGGTTAGATTAATCGGCTACACAGGAGCTGAAACCCAATTCAAGACATTAGATTCCGGACAGCACATGGCCAACATCTCTCTGGCCACGAAGGAGTATTATCGCGATAAAGAGGGTAATAAAAAAGATCGCACAGAATGGCATCGGATCGTCGCTTGGGGGAAAGTCGCTGAGAATATGAATCAGCTCGTAACCAAAGGCGATCAAGTGGCGGTTGAAGGAAAACTGACGCATCGATCCTACGAAAAGGATGGAGAAACACACTATACTACCGAGGTCGTAGTGAGTGACTTTGTGCTTTTAAGTAAACAAGAGAGGTAAAGGAAAATAGCGGTAGTTTCGGCGTTCGGCTTTGGTTTTCTCACTCTCCCTCTCTGGCCTATGCTTGGCGTCGAAACTACTTAAAAACGCCAAAACGTTTTTCCACAGCTTCTTTTCTATAGGCGAATATCTCGTCGAGTTGTCGAGCAATGAATAAACTGTTCGCGATGTCACCCAGTAAACCCATAGGTGGTTGATAATCGATAATATCTTCCATTAAGATGCCTCCAGGTATTTCCTGAATGTGATGCTGGTGATGCCACATACTGTATGGTCCAACACGTTGTTCATCTACAAAGAATTTTTCATGTTCAACATGAGTAATCTCAGTAACCCATGTCATTTTAATTCCTAGGATAGGACTTACTTTGTATTGAATCATCATGCCTGGATACATCTTTTCCGGGAGTTCGGTTTGAATCTCGAAACCCATGTAATCAGGAGTGATTTCCTTTAAGTTTTTAGGAGATGAAATAAAATCCCAAACTTCTTCTTTACTCGCTGGAATTTTCTGACTTGCTTTTAGTGTGTATACGCCCATAATCTGTAAACCTTTAATGCATCAAAAAGTTTACAAGATTTTGTGTTTAAAATCTCAAAGTATTCTGCATTTCCCAATTTCTTGGAAATCGTCTTTTATTCTATGAACCAGAGGATTATGCTTTAGCTAGGGTGAATCCAAATGTAGTTCCTACATTAATCGTACTGCGTACATGAATAGTTTGTCCATGGGCGTCGATGATATGTTTACATATCGATAAACCGAGTCCATTTCCGCCTTCATATCGAGAGCGATGACTGTCTATTCTGTAGAAACGGTCAAACAATCGAGGCAGGTGTTGTTGCTCAATACCTGGTCCATCATCCGTAACCTCCACAAGTATGTGGTCCCCCATTGTGTATATGCCAACGAGGACCATTCCCTCTTCCTTGCCATATTTTATCGCATTAATAACCAGGTTGTTTAAAACCGTTTCGATTTGTGCTCTATCCGCCAAAACCATTTTGCTCTTTGGGTTTTCAGCTTTTTGCTTCAGTGCAATATCTTTAACATCTGCTGACATTTCATGCGACTCAAATACCTCTTCTATTAAATCTACAATATTGAATTTTTTTAGGTTTAGTTTCAAATTGCCTGTTTCGTTTTCCGAAATCATTAACAGATTGTCCACTATGCTCGAGAGTCGATCGAGGTTCTTAGAGGCTTTTTTCAAATAGCTAGTATTCACCTTGGGGTTGTCCAAGGCTCCGTTTAGAAGTGTTTCAATATACCCTTGCGTGTTGAAAATGGGTGTTTTAAGTTCGTGGCTAACATCTCCGAGAAATTCACGTCGGTATTGTTCCATCTTTTTGAGCTCTTCGATTTCAGAAGATCGCGATTGACTAAATGCTTGAACTTCAGCCTCTACTTCACTCAAAGGGTCGTTGGTTTGCAAAACACCACTCGCTTTCCCTGATTTAAGTTGGTGGATATTTTTGTATATCAGTTTAACTCTCCGGTAAATAAATCCATCCACGAGGTAATAAATAATTCCATAGCTACTGAAAAAAGAAACGATAATAAAGCCGACAAGAATATACCAATGAAAGGTCCATTGCAAAAAAAACAATAAAGCCAGCTGTATACCAAATGCGAAGACAACTAGTAAGGATGCAATTAGGGCTACTTTGGGTAGACTGGCGTTTTTCATGCTTGAAATTTATAGCCAACTCCTTTAACCGTTGCAAAAAAGTCGTTACCTATTTTCTCTCTGAGTTTACGGATATGTACATCAATGGTGCGGTCTACTACGATAGTTTCAGTTCCCCATACTTTGGTTAAAATTTCTTCGCGGGTAAATACACGGCCTGGTTTGGACATTAATAAGCACAAGAGATTAAACTCTTTTTTAGGTAATGCCAGTTCGTCTTTACCCACAAAAACTAAATGTTGGTTTATATCAACGCGTATGCCACCTGCTTCGATGATTTCTTTGGACTCCTCACTATTCAAGCGACGTAACAAACTCTTAATTTTACTAATCAACAAGCGAGGCTTGATCGGTTTGGCAATATAATCATCGGCCCCCGCATCGAAACCGGCAATTTGACTATAATCTTCATGTCGCGCCGTTAAGAAAGTGATTATGGTATCTTGAAATTCAGAATGCTTGCGTAATTCGTTGCAAACTTCAACTCCATCTATATTGGGCATCATCACATCCAGTACAATCAAATCGGGCTTAAATGTTTTTGCTAAAGCTATAGCCTCCACGCCATCACTGGCACAAGCGGTTTGAAAGCCTTCTTGTTCTAGGTTATATTTGATGAATTCCAGGGTGTCATCCTCATCATCAACCAGTAGTATTTTAATGTCCGAATTTTCCATAAGTATTGTATTTGCGTACAAATATATACGCTTTAATAAGACCTCTTCGCTTCTTAATTATTTGTTTACTTGCCTTTAAAATACTTAAAGATTAGATAACATAAGCATAAAATTCGTCTCATTTAGCGAATTCATCTTTGCAGCAACAAAATTTAAAACGAAAAATTATGAAAAACTTACTATTACCTTTTATGGCTTTAGGGTTGTCGTTGTTTGCACTTCAATCTTGTGGGGAAGACGATCCTTGCGAAAATGTTTCTTGTGGTGCTAATCAAGCTTGTATTGATGGCACTTGTGTTGATTTAGCAGGTGGAGAAAATGTGGTTGTTGTAAACACGAACATTTCTGCAGACACTGAATGGACAAGTGACAAAATTTATCAGTTAGCTGGAAGAATCACAGTTGAGCCGGGTGCTGAACTTACTATCCAAGCAGGTACTGTGATCAAAGGTGAGGCTGGTACAGGTGCTAATGCTACCGCTTTATTAGTTGCAAGAGGTGCTACTATTCAAGCGGTTGGAACAGCTACTTTACCAATTATCTTTACTTCAGTGGCAGATGAAATCACACCAGAGGATGTTGCTGCAGGTAATTATGCTAGTCCAAACTTAGATCCAACCCAAAATGGATTGTGGGGTGGTGTTATCATCTTAGGAAACGCGCCTATCTCTGCATCAAGCAATGAAGTCAATATCGAGGGAATTCCTACATCAGACCCGAATGGTTTGTATGGAGGTTCTAACGGTACTGAATCTTCAGGAACGATTAAGTATATCTCTATCAGACATGGAGGTGCTAACATTGGTTCTGGAAACGAAATCAATGGCTTAACTCTCGGTGGAGTTGGTTCTGGTACAGTTATCGAAAATGTCGAAATTGTAGCCAACCAAGATGATGGAATCGAATTTTTCGGTGGAACAGTGAATGTTACAAACGCTGTAGTTTGGAATGTAGGTGACGATGCAATTGATACTGACCAATCTTGGGCTGGTACTTTAGATAACTTTGTTGTAGTAACCCCATTAGGTCACTGCTTTGAGTTAGATGGTCCAGAAGGTGCTTTAGAAGCTGGTCACGTGATCAGAAATGGTGCGGTATATGCTTCAAATGCTGATAGAACAAGTGAAGATTTAATCAATACAGATGATAACTCTATCGTTGATCTTGAAAACATTTTCATAACGGATATTGCTGCTGGACAAGTAATCAATAGAGTAGATCACGTAGCGGGAGTTGTTAACTTTACAGGAATTAATTTGGATGTTCCTGCAGCTGACTTAGCTAATTATGTGAATGGTACAGTGCCTGCAGGTGTTGTAGCTGGTAGCACAAATACAGCAGACCTAACCGTATTTGGTTGGACATGGGCTAAAGAAGCTAGCGCTTTCTAAATTTTAAGTTTAATAATTGATTTTTGAATCAGACCCACCGAAAGGTGGGCCTGATTTTTTGTTTTTAAAGAATATCAAATGAAGCATTTCAATCTTTTCCTTTATTTCACCTTATGCTTGTCATTTTTGAATGCACAAAATGGCTTTATTCGTGGTACCGTTTTAGATGAGTCTAATGGAGAGACACTTATTGGTGTTAGTGTTGTACTTCAAGGGACAACCAATGGTGCTATGACAGATTTGGATGGGCAATTTTCTATCACGGCCCAACCAGGCACATACAATGTGCAAGTATCTTACATTTCCTATCAAACAATCGTTATTGAAGACGTAGTGGTTAGTGCAGGACAGACGAACAAGCTTAGCACCATCGTACTTAAGGAGAGTGCTTTAGAAATTGGAGAAGTGGTAGTTCGAGCAGAAGCAGTAAAAACAAGCGAAGTAGCCATGATGGGATTGAAGAAAAAATCTTCTGTGATGTTCGATGGTATTTCTTCGGCTAAAATGGAATTGATTGGCGATGCTACTGCTGTGGAAGCTGCAAAACGAGTGACTGGTGTTTCTATTGAAGGCGGAAAGTACGTATATGTTAGGGGCTTGGGAGATAGATATTCCAAGACTACTTTGAATGGAGTTGATATTCCGGGCTTGGATCCTGATAAGAACAGCTTGCAAATGGATATATTTCCTACTAACCTGGTCAATAATATCACAGTAAGCAAAAACTTTACGGCGGAAATGCCTGCAGATTTTACAGGTGGTATGTTAGATATTGAGACGAAGGATTTCCCACTGGAAAAACAAGGTAGTTTCTCCTTTGGTTTGGGCTATAATCCATTCATGCACTTTAACAAGAACAACCTATCATACCAAGGAGGAAAAACAGATTTCTTGGGTTTTGATGATGGAACAAGAGGGTTGCCAAACAATGCAGATCTCGATATTATTCCAACGCCTTTTAGTGTTTTTTCAGATGAACAAGTATTTAATTTTGTCAATAGTTTTAATCCTACCTTAGAAGCCAAACGAAAGAGAAGTTTGATGGATTATAATTTTGGTTTCTCTTTGGGTAATCAATTGGCATTAGACAAGAAAAACCCAGACAGTAATAAAAAATTGGGTTATGTATTTTCACTAACCTACAAAACGGATTACAAGTATTACAGTGAGTTTAGAAATGGTGAGTACCAACGAGTTATTGATCCTGATGAATATGAATTGATATATGCCACAACGCAGGATGGTGAGATGAGTGAGAGAAATGTACTCATTGGGGCTATTGGTGGTTTAGCATACAAAACGGATAAAACGAAATTGAAGCTAACGCTGATGCACCTCCAAAGTGCGACGAGTAGAGCAGCTAAATTGTTTATCGATAACTCCCCAGATGCGGTTGGACAATCAGGATATTTTGCAGGTTCAGACAACTTGGAATATAACCAAAGGGGGCTTTCCAATCTTCTATTAAATGGTAAACATGTTTTAAATAAGAAATGGGAAGTAGACTGGCGAGTTTCACCAACCATATCTTCTTCTGATGATCCAGATATCCGGAAAACGGCATTTACCTATCGAACTTTAGATACACTTTTCTCTGCTGGGGCAGGAGGTAATCCGTCAAGAATTTGGCGATCATTGGATGAGTTTAGTCTTTCTTCAAAGGTGGACGTAGAAAAGCGATATAATTTTCTTGCGGGTGAAGCCATCCTGAAGTTTGGGGCGAGTCACACCTACAAAAACCGTTCGTATGAAATTTTGGCTTATGATATGCAGTTTACGAATAGTTCGTCAACCTGGAGCAACGCGACTGCAGATGATGTACTAGCTGATGAGAATATTTATAATGACCCGGATTATGGAATCTACTATACTTCGTTAAATCCCAATCCCAATCCGAATGAATATCAGTCCAATTTAAATAATACGGGGGTTTATGTTTCGAATGAATCTATGCTGCACAAAAAGTTAAAGATGATTCTAGGATTGAGAATGGAGTATTTTGTTCAAAATCATACAGGTAGAGATCAAGCCTACGCGTCAGGAGATATCGTTAATGGTAAAGTTTTGAATAACGAAAAAGTACTAGAATCGTTAAATTTCTTTCCTTCGTTTAATATGATTTACAATGCTACGGAAAATCAAAATTTGAGACTTGCATATTCGAGAACCATTGCTAGACCTTCTTTTAAAGAGTTGTCTTTTGCCCAAATTCTCGATCCTATTACGAATCGTATTTTTAACGGTAGCTTGTTTGTGTATGAAAACCCGATAACCAAAGAAGTTACATGGGATGGAAACTTGGTAGAGACTAATATAGACAACCTAGACTTGCGATGGGAGTATTTTTTAAAGAAAGGTCAAATGTTTTCTGTTAGTCCATTTTACAAGCGATTTAACAATCCAATCGAATTGGTTAGAATTCCAGAGCAACAAACAAGTACGGAGTACCAACCGCGTAACGTAGGTACCGGTAATTTGTATGGAGTAGAGTTGGAGTTTAGAAAGAATTTTGAGTTTATTTCCCCATTCTTGAAAGATCTAAATTTGAGTGCAAACTTTACTTATGTCAAGTCAAGTATCGATATGACAGACATAGAATTTAATGCTCGAAAGTTATACGAGAAGACGGGAGAAACTATCCAACGTACAAGAAGTATGGCTGGTCAGGCTCCTTATGTAGTTAATGTAGGCTTAAGCTATCAAAGTGATGAATTGGGTTTTGATGCAGGTGTTTTTTACAATGTTAAAGGACCAACTTTGGAAATCGTTGGAGCTGGACTTTTCCCTGATGTGTTTACAGAACCTTTCCACAACTTGAGTATGAGTTTTAATAAGCGCCTAGGTCAGGATAATAAGCACGCTATTGATTTTAAAGTGTCTAACATACTGAATGATCGCGTGGAGAGTTTTTACAAGTCATTTGAGGCACAAGACCAAATCTTCAATAGCTATAACCCGGGTGTTAGTTTTAGTTTTGGATACAAATATTCATTCTTTTAACACATTGATAACAGGTATAATAAAAAATCCATCTGCATTTGTGCAGATGGATTTTTTATATAAGAAGTGATTCGAATGTGCAGATTATGCCGCACTGTCCGCCGGTGGCACTGGACTCGGTGCAGCCAGACTCCCTAATTCCTTATCGATATAGTAAAGGCTTTGGGCTCCCGTGCCTATCAAGTTGATTTTATCTAAAACTTTTAAAAACAAGGTTTCCTCTTCACGCTGTTCCTGAACATAGAAACGAAGCATTTCTGTTGTCACGTGGTCATCTTCAGCCTTAGCAGCTTCTACCAATTTAAAAATTGCTTGGGTAACATCTTTTTCATTAGCATAAGCCAAGTCTATAATCTCCTGAATACTTTTGAAGTCATGCTTAGGCTGCTTTACTTTAGGCACAATGGCATGACCACTCACTTCATTGATGTATTGAAATAACTTAATAAAGTGTAAATTTTCTTCATGGGCATGTCCATAGAAGAAACTGGCTGCTCCATCCATTCCTTTCGTTTCACACCAACTGGCCATCGCTAAATATTGTAAGGATGCTTCTAACTCACGCAATAGATGTCCATTCAATGCCGCTTCTATTTTCTTCGAAATCATAATCTATTTTTTATTTTAACACTAATACACAAGTAAATGTTGCGATGCTTAGTTTCGTATAATTTATTTCTTTAATCCGATTTCCCGCAAACGTTCATTCAAGTATTCACCCGCTGTAATGGCTTCGTAAGCCAAAGGGTTCTCGTCACCTATACAACTTTGTAAGCAAGTTAAGTCCATCGTGCTTCTTGGATGTAAGAAAAAAGGAATCGAGTATCTCGATGTATGCCACAGCTCTCTTGGCGGGTTAACTACGCGATGCGTTGTTGATCGAAGCACATTGTTGGTTAAACGTTGAAGCATATCACCCACATTAATCACTAAGTGTCCTTCAGGCGCATTGACAGATACCCAGTTTCCATCTTTATCTTTCACCTGCAATCCTTCAGCCGAAGCGCCGGCTAACAAGGTAATCAGGTTGATATCTTCGTGTTGCTCTGCTCGTATGGACGATTTCGGTTCACCTTGGATAGGGGGGTAGTGAATAGCGCGAAGTATACTATTACCATTGTGAATTTTATCCTCAAAATAATCCTCATCCATATCTAAATACAAAGCAATCGCGCGCAGCAACATAGATCCGGATTTTTCAAAGGACTGATACAACTTTCTTCCGATTTCTTCAAAATCAGGAAGTAAGTCAACAGATATGTTTTTAGGATATTCCTTAGCAATGGCATCACCATCGGTAACCACTTGACCCATTTGCCAAAATTCCTTTAAATCAGGTGCATCAAAGCCTTTGGCGTGCTCTCTACCGAAACTGGTATAGCCTCGCTGACCTGCATTTTCATAATCTTCATACTTCAGTTTCGTTTCTGTATCGAAATCAAAGAAACGTTTAACCTGGGTATAGAAGGCATTGATGTATTCATCGGGAACTCCATGGTTTTTAACGGTTACAAAACCAACTTCTTTCCATGCTTTACCGAGTTCTTCGATAAACTCTTTTCTTTTGTTTTCATCCCCTTCCGCAAACTTCGATAAATCCACTGCGGGTATACTGGTTACAGCCATTTCCATCTAATTTTAGAACAAATATAATCAATATGCCTCAAAGGTTTGGACGGAAACAAAACCTTCTTCCTGAGAGTCATCATAGCGGAAGATTTGTCCTTTTTTACATGGGTGCTCTTTCAGAAATTCTTGGGCATCTTCCTTTGAATTTACTTTTTGAATGTTCCGTTTGGCATAGTAGATCAGCTGAGGATCAACGCTCAGTTCACCTTGAATAAAAATCACATGGTCGTCTAAAGCATTTTCGTAGATTTCTTTGCCTAAAACTTGACTATGGTCATAACGGTCACCGCTTAGTGAGTATTCGCCGGGGCGATTAATATAGTAGTATAGGCTAATTGAGCTCAGGACCACAAAGCCAATGCCTAATGTTAATTGACGATAAGTTAAGGTCTTGGCTGTTTTTAATTTATCAAACAAAATAGCAATCAATACAGCTAGAAATAAGGAGCCATAGAGGCTGACAAAATCGTGTCCAGAATAATTCAATAGAAAAAAGTGAAGCAGAAGGATAGGTAGGGTAGAAAGCCAAAGGAAACGATAGCCATTTTTAGTGAAAACAATACGCAATTTCGCTCGGGTTAAGGTGAGGTATACAAAGCTGAATAACAAAAGGAAATGAGGTAAGTAGCTACTCAAATAGGTGCTTACTACTCGTATGATCATGTGCGCTATGGAAGAAATTTGCCCTAACAGCCCTATATCTTCTTGGACGCTTCCTCTTTCGGCAATTCTATTCATCATTTGGTCAATGTATGCTTCAGAACCTGCAATACCTTTGTATTGAACATACAATAGGCCAAGGGATGCGAGTGTAACAAAGAGTGTCACTAAATTTAAGGGGATGTGTACTTTCGTGTTCCTTAATTTGATAAAAGAATAGGTGAATACACTAAAAGCGAAGAAAAGCCCTAGCCACGAAGTATAAATCATAAGAAAGAGTAGAACGGCGTAATAAACCAAATACTTTGGTGAAAAGAAACGTTTGCGCATCAACAACTTTAATATCGTGTATACATTAAGCACAAAGAACAGATGCACGAGCATGTCACTCATGTAGGTATTCATTTGAAACCACAAGACGCCCGGGCTAAACAAATAAATCAATACCCCAACAATCCCAGACCAATAAATACGGGCAAAGGGTTTTTGTTGACCAAGCAGACAAACGATTAAATAAATGAATAGGGCACAGATCAGATTTATGGCCAAATGAAAGATTTGAATCGCCTTAACCGAGGGTTTTACCTGAAGTAAAGAGAACACGGCATGAGGCAAAATATAAGCCATGGGAGGATGAGATACATAATAGAAATTGCCTGCTTCATCCAGCATATCTCCCGTGGTGCTTGCCCAATTATTGATGTATTTGTTCGCCTCACCAGGGTAATTCATGACAGGATTCAATCCGTACGTTGTTGCACCTTCTGCATGCCAAATATCAAGCACGCGCAAAGAGACTGCGGTAACAAACTCATGATGCTTGGAGAGTGGCCGATCAAAATGAGGTAAACGCACAAAAATAGAAAGCAGAAAAATACCTAGGATGGCCAAGAAGGGGTAGATGGAAATTCTGCGTTTCAAGAGATGAAGATTCTTTGTTCAAAATTAGCATTAAGAAAACAATAAACAGATTTCCATGTGTAAATTTTGGGTAAAGCACGAAAAGAGGCAACTTTGCAAAAAAATAAATCATGTTAGCTGGACTTAAATTGCCTACCGACCCGCGATGGGTTAATTTGGCTGAAAAAAATATTCAGGAAATTCTCTCGGATCATGCGTACTGCGAGCAAAAAGCGGCTACAAACTGTATCACTATCATCCAGATGTTTCCGGAGTATGAGGAGGTAATAGAAGCCCTTATGCCTATTGTGACTGAGGAATGGGGCCACTTCCGAATGGTGGTTGATCAGTTAAAAAAACGTGATTTATCATTGGGTCGCCAGCGAAGGGATGAATATGTGAATCAATTACAAACGCATATTATTCAAGGTGGTTCAAGAGACCATCAAATTGTAGAGCGTTTATTGGTGGCGGCACTTATTGAGGCTAGAAGTTGCGAACGCTTTCGCCTGCTATCCACTGACATTAACGATGCAGAACTCAAAGAGTTTTATCGAAAACTTATGATAAGTGAGGCAGGCCATTTTCGCTTATTTTTAGATTTGGCTACGAATATCTTACCGAAAGAGCAAGTGATGGCACGTTGGGAAGAGTACTTGCTTGCAGAGGCTAACATTATAGCGAATCTTGAGCTACGAGGTGATAGGGTTCATTAAATGAGACCTAAGCGGTGTGTTTAGCGTCGTTAACTTACAGCTTCTTCTTCTAAATCTTTCTCGACTTTTAAATTGTCGATGATAAATTCCTGCCGTTCTTGGGTGTTTTTGCCCATGTAGTATCCAAGGATATCTTCAATAGAGTGGTCTTTGCCCAAGATAACTGGGGAAAGTCGGATGTTGTCACCGATAAAATCTTCAAATTCATCAGGTGATATCTCCCCAAGCCCTTTAAATCGAGTAATCTCTGCCTTACCTTTCAAGGTATTAACCGCTTCTTGTTTTTCTTCCTCGCTATAGCAATAGAATGTTTGTTTTTTATCGCGCACTCTGAAAAGAGGTGTTTCCAAAACTTTAACATGTCCTTCTTTAACCAGGTCAGGGAAGAACTGTAAAAAGAAAGTAAGTAGTAACAAACGGATGTGCATGCCATCCACATCGGCATCGGTAGCGATAACTACGTTATTGTATCGCAATTCTTCTAATCCCTCTTCGATATTCAGTGCATGCTGCAGCAGATTGAATTCTTCATTTTCATACACAATCTTTTTCTTTAGACCATAGGTATTCAGTGGTTTTCCTCTTAAACTAAAAACCGCCTGTGTTTCCACATCCCTGGCTTTGGTAATAGACCCACTGGCTGAATCACCCTCCGTAATAAATACGGTAGTGTCTAGATGGCGGTCATTTTTTTTATCAGTAAAATGAAAGCGGCAATCGCGCAGTTTTTTGTTGTGTAGGTTGGCCTTTTTGGCTCGCTCTTTTGCGATTTTTTTCACACCAGCCATATCTTTCCGTTCGCGCTCGCTTTGTTGAATTTTCTTCAACAGTTTCTCGGAGGTTTCCGGATTTCGGTGTAAATAGTTATCTAAGTTTTGTTTGACAAAATCGCCAACAAAAACCCGCATACTCGTATGCTCATCTAAGTTGTTGGACCCAAGTTTTGTTTTCGTTTGACTTTCAAAAATGGGGTCTTGCATTCGAATACTTATTGCTCCAACTATCGATGCTCGTATATCCTGGGCATCGAAGTTTTTCCCATAAAATTCACGAATGGTTTTTACTGTAGCTTCCTTAAAGGCGTTGAGGTGAGTGCCCCCCTGGACGGTGTGTTGGCCATTCACATAGCTGTAATACTCTTCGCCGTAGTGATTGTCATGCACAAGGGCAAACTCAATATCCTCGGATTTGAAATGGATAACTGGGTAACGGATGGCTTGGCCATCTGTTTTGCGTTCGAGCAAATCTTGTAAACCATTCTTTGAAAAGAACTTTTGGTTGTTGTAGTTGACAGTTAACCCACTATTCAGATAGGCATAATTCCAAATCTGATTTTCGAGATAGTCAGGAATGAATTTGTACTTTTTGAATATGCTATCATCAGGAACGAACTCAACATAGGTGCCGTTGGATTCAGTTGTATTTTCAATCTTTTCTTCGATGAGCGAACCTTGCTCGAAAATGGCAATTTTCTTCTTCCCTTCACGAATGGCTTCTACGCGAAAATAGGTAGATAGCGCGTTAACCGCCTTTGTTCCTACACCATTAAGCCCTACAGACTTTTTAAACGCCTTTGAATCATATTTTCCACCCGTGTTGATCTTAGAAACTGCATCGACCACTTTCCCTAGAGGAATCCCTCGTCCATAGTCACGAACAGAAACTCGCTTTTCTTCCACTTTAATATCTACCTTTTTGCCATATCCCATGACAAACTCATCGATACAGTTGTCGATTACTTCTTTAACTAAAATATATATACCATCATCTTGGGAAGAACCATCGCCGGTTTTACCAATATACATTCCTGGTCGAAGACGCATATGCTCTTTCCAGTCGAGCGAGCGTATATTATCTTCATTATATTGCACTTCTTTACTCATTGACTTTTCTATCTCGGCTTGTTTGTAATCTTTGCTAATTTACTGATTATCGCCACTTTTTGTAGTTAAAATGGTTATATTCTTTGGAATGTGAGAACATTTTTTTAACTTCGACCGTACTATGATGAAAACTGCGACGAATAGGATCCTTTTAATTGACGATAGTCCTTCAGAACCGATTCTGTTGGAAAGTGCTATTCAACGAAGCGAGCGTAACTTGCAAATGGAGTCGTTTAGTGACAGTATCGAGGCTGTGGAAGAACTTATTCGACGTGCGAAGGAGGAAGTAGAAGAACTTCCTAACCTTATTCTTCTCGATTTGAATATGCCGGGTTACAACGGTTTAGATGTGTTGTCGAAACTGCGTAACCATGAAAGACTGCGTTACATTCCTATCATTATTATGTCTTCCTCTAATTTAGAGTCTGATGTAAAACAATCCCTCGAAATGGGTGCTAATTGTTTTTTAGTTAAACCAACTGGTCATAAACATTATGTTGAAGTAATTCAAATGATTGATGATTTTTGGTTTGGAATAGTAAAGCGATTGGATAATGCCTTCATCTAACAAAGCTTTAAAAATTTTAGTAGTCGAAGATACACCTGGTGATGTATTTTTGATTAAGTTTTATTTGGAAGAAATCGACCCCGATAATTATGAAATTAAAAGTGTCGATAACTTAACTGAAGCGCACCAAATGATGTCAAGAGAGAATTTTGATGTTATCTTATTAGATTTACATCTTCCGGATTCTCAAGGCTTAATGACGGTAAAACATTCGGTAGAAAAGTTCCCTAATGATGTGTTTATTGTTTTGACTGGTTTATCAGATGAGCGTATTGGTCTGGAAGCTGTTAAAAATGGTGCACAGGATTTTCTAGTTAAAGGAAGAATTGACAGTAAATCATTAGATAGTTCGATTAAGTTTTCATTTCAACGGGCCAAATTAAAGCGCGCAGTCAAAATATATGGTGAGGCTTTGATCACTTTGGAATCGATGTACCAAATGGTAATAGTTCTTATTGACAATGCGCGTAATGCGGTATACACTTCTCCCCAATTTCAATCTTTTTTTGGCTTACAACAAGAAACCGTAGATACCAAGGAAGAGTTATTAGAGGTACTTGGGCATAATCCAGCCTTTATTGAGGCGATAGCTCATGCGCAATCGCGGGAAGTCATGGATTTAAACATGGATTATCGTGGCAGAACCGTGCATTTGAAGATCAGTAAGCCTGATACAGACGTGGACCAAACGGTTATTTCTATAGCCCGTTAATCTTAATAGATATCACTTAAAACTCCTGGGCTAAACAAATTGTTTGGGTTTATTTCTCGTGGCGGAATATCGCCAATCTGGAAGCCAAAATTCCTTTCTTGTACGGTATATCCATTTGGATAGTATGCTAATGAGACCTCCATATAGGCAATGCCTAAAGTGAGGTTTTGAAAACGAATACCACCACCATAGCCTTGATAAACCCTGTTGTTAAATATGAAATCTTTATTGCTTCTGCCGAGGAAACCCAGATCGGCAAAGAAGAAAAAGTTACCTCTGCTGGTCCACCAGTCGACATTAGTATAAAATACGGATTCTAAATTAAGGACAAAGCTTTTGGTTCCGATAAGCTTTTGAGATTCAAACCCGCGAATAGCGCCATTACCAATATTGTAAAATTCAGAGATTGGACGATTAAAACTTAAAGTGGTATTGGCTGTGATAAATTGTCTGAATCCTAAACGACCTACCGGTATTTTATTGGTAAAGAAGGAATTGATACTCTGAAGAGTTATTTGCTCAATTCCTTTGTTTCGAACGAAGCTGCCTAGGCTTATATCATTTTTCATAAACCCGAATCCTTCGTATTGTTTGCTATAATTTAGATTAAGT
>Ga0209137_1002832_pt1 | contig 14915 bp, 14 predicted proteins | sample SaaInl5LU_22_DNA_FD_184642 | JGI IMG/M metagenome (GOLD analysis project Ga0209137, IMG submission 184642) | Marine microbial communities from expanding oxygen minimum zones in the Saanich Inlet - ESP_105LU_22_DNA (SPAdes) (version 2) | ecosystem: Environmental > Aquatic > Marine > Intertidal... | reverse complement strand
ACTTACGCTCTTTAAGTTAAGACTCAATGAAGACTCATTACGCTTGGCACTCACCAAAGAACAGAGCGCCAGCACTGCACTCAGAGAGAGCCGCGAGAGGCAGTTGAGGATGTTTGCAGTCATCAGCCATGAGCTGAGAACGCCAATAAGTGCGATAAAGATGATTCAAGAAGACATGGGCCTTGAATATGCGAGCCCTCAAGGAAAGGAGCTGTGTGAGACCACAAAGAGCGTGCTGGCGGTACTCGAAGATTTACGTTTGATTATGCAACCCGATGATTCAAAGACAATAACATTCACGAATGAGTCTCCTTTTAGAGTGTTAGAGAAAAGTGTCAACACGATTAAATATCTATTTACCGAGCACAATCTAACCCCTCATATATCGGGCAACACAGATTCAAATATTAGGTGTTTTCTAGCTGAACAGACTTTGCGCCAAATTATTATAAATCTGGTTAAAAACGCTGCCATACACGCAAACGCGACAGACCTTTGGGTCAATATTTCCGCTCAGCCCTTAGAAATGGATAGGCTCAGACTGCAACTGACCATTGAGGATAATGGCAGAGGCATCCAGGGTGATAAACGCAACGCACTCTTCCAACCCTTTAGCCGAGGCCAAACAGATGCCGACGGTACAGGGTTAGGCTTATATATTGTAAAACAGCTGGCCGATTCGATAAGCGCAGATTTTGCCTACTTTGACAGCCCATATGGCGGTGCTGGGTTTAAGCTAAGCCTATGCGTTGAGTTGAGTAAGAACATTGAGGTAAGACCTGACCCCAATACTGAACTCAGGAATGAACTTAACGGATTGCGTATACTTCTAGTTGAAGACCAGATCACTTTGCTGTTACTCAGCACTAAACTGCTTGAAAAACAGGGAGCGAATGTCGTGGGTGTAATGGATGGCATTGAAGCACTTACAGCAGTCTCAAATAATGAAGTACCTTTCGACCTTGTCATTACTGATCTAAACATGCCGAACATGAATGGCATAGTGTTGTCTGAAACCTTACGTGACAAGGGGTTTAACAATCCGATAATTGCTCTTACGGCGGCTGTTGGTGGGGTTGAAACCGATCGTTTAATCGCCGCAGGTGTTGATTCAGTCCTTGCTAAACCGATCAGTGTCGGTGCACTTAATCAAGAAATTTCGAAACTAAGCTTATCAACGCTTTAGATTAGAACTTTCTATTTAAATTAGCGCTTGAAACATAGGGTTATTTTACCCATACACAGACATCTGGGTGCTTTACGTGGGTGCTTTACGCAGGTATTTAAGGTGGGTATTTAGAGTGGGTACCTAAAGCGAACATCCCCGGCAAAGGGCCACAGACTTTATAACATATTTGCGCAAACACGCGGCGTTGTAATCAGCTTAATCGATATTGACGATGCCCAATTGTGATTTTATGAAAAATTCACAGGGGAAACTAAAAGTGTCGCAATCGGAATTAACCTGTACGAGTTTGAGTTAAAGGCGAAAAATTAGATGATTTCGCGTCTTAACAGGGGATAAAAACTAGCACCGAGGATAGGCGCTAGTTGGTGTCTTATCTATCTAGCGCTTGGATGTCAGAGCTACCAACTGTTCAAGCTTGTTGGAAAGTCGCTCATCTTTCTCCGCTTCACGGCTTGCTTTGCGCTGCTCTTTTTGGCGTTCAACTCGGCGCTGCTTATACTCGGCAAGTTTAGCTTTTGCATGCTCAGCTTCACTGGCGTTTACAGTACCCACTGAATCGCCATTTAAATCAACGCGCCCAGCTCCCTCAAGAATCGACTGAAGATAACGCGGACTTCTGACATAGGTCGCCAATGCGCGCTTGATTTTCCCGCGACTGACTTTCTCTTCAGCGACGAGATCCTCTTGGATACCGATTTTAAGCGGTTTTGGCTCAGCGGCATTGAAGGCTTTGGGGTAGTTAGTCTCCAGCAGTTCAACGGCGGCTTGGTTGGCAACGCGATTTTTATTACGCGCTTTATCTGAGGTCTGTTCGCTCACTCTACTCGTCTCTGTATATCATTGTGGTCATTCAACACTGTCGTAATCACATAACACATTGTGATATGCGGCATTCTACCAACATATACGGCGATGTCTTTAGTTTGGGTATAAGAACAGCTATTAAATGTAATTTTACCGGTTTAAACCCCATTAACGCCTACAGCCATTTAACCGCCTTTGCGAATTAAATAGGTATATTGGTCACCCTCAACTTGCTGACTCACTAGCTCATGTCCTAAAAACGTACAAAACTTAGGCACATCCCGCTGCGTAGAGGGATCAGTGGCCAATACTTCAACCAACATACCCACCTCCATCTTCGCAATCTTAGTATGTAGCATCATCACAGGCTCAGGGCAGTAGAGACCACGGGCATCAAGCTGAGTGTCAACATCAGGTATCACAGGCAGTATCTCGATAGGTAAACGTTGGCTTATTGTCGCAAATCGCACTAGCGCTGAACAGTGCTCTATCGCTTTACGCTAACACCTACTTAGGTCTATCCTTGGGTTAAATAGATTAATGCGATGGATAGCGAGAGACCAGATGATTCGAGTATTTATTGAACGACGCGTACCCTCAGAGCTTATCGACGTTTATAACGCTTTAGCGCGCGAAAACCTGCAGTCAGCCATGTCTACCACGGGATTCATATCAGGTGAAGTACTCTTCGATATTAATGACACTGAAAAACGATTGATCGTCGCAACCTATCGAACACTTAACGACTGGTCTCGCTGGTATCACTCTGAAGAGCGCCGCAACATGATGGCCCGCATTACACCCATGTTGGAACAAGCCGAGAAGATCAGCATCTACGAACTCTAATTAACCCACAGCGGCAAAAGCTGAACGGAATAATGCAGGTCTAATAAACACGGAGCCAGCTAGCTTAGTTCTAGATAAACCGTAATCTCTTCACGGTCATGGTACAAATGTTTGGCCTCTAGCTGGTAGCCAATACCTGCATCATTCAGTGCGCTTTCAAGGTCGTCTAATCGATCTTCTACCTCGTTAAAGCGCTGTTTCATCGGCAACTTTAGATTGAAAATCAGAATCTGCGCCCAGCGATTAAGCGCCCAGCGCGCCATCAAATCGATTACCCGTGAAGGTTTCTCCACCACATCACAGACCAACATATCGACGGGTTTGGCTGGTTTGAAGGTAAACGCATCTTCGGTACGGTGCTCAACCTGCCCTGAATCCATCAGCTCTTGTGACATAGGTCCATTGTCAACGGCTGTGACAAACATACTGTGGTTAACCAACTGCCAGGTCCAGCCACCCGGAGCTGCACCCAGATCAACAGCGCGACGACCAGCATCAATCTTCTCAGCCCACTGTGCTTTTGGGATGAACCAGTGCCATGCCTCCTCAAGTTTTAGCGTCGAACGGCTAGGTGCGCCAGCCGGAAATTTTAGACGTAAAATACCTTGCTCCCAACGACAGCCGTTTTTAATTGGCGAGACACCTAACCAAAAGTTTTGGCCGTCGATCACAAACAGGTGCATACGCCAATCGGCCTTGGCTTTGCGTGGCAACATAACGTCGGCTTGGCGCAGCGAACCGGAGAGCGCAGAGCCAAATTTGCGAGCAAAACTATTTAGGTTTCGGCCATCAGTCGTATCTGCTGTCTCTACAAAGAGCTCAGCGCACTGTGGAAGCCCCTTTGCAAGCGCAATAAGGGGTGTCACACGGTCTTTGGTACTGACATCCGTCACTGCATCGGCACAGGCGATCCATTGTCGTGCAAAGATAAGTGAGCGAAATCGGATTTGCTGCATCAAATCAAGTGCCGATTGCGGGGCCTGTAACTTAAATACCACAAACCCAGAATTCGCAGTGAAACTTGGGTAACCGTAGAACTGCTGCTGTGCTGCGCGTGTAGCAATTTCGCTAGCGGCTTCAGACTCAAAACCTGCTCTGCAGTAGATCAGAATGTTTGTTAACACGCATGTTCCCTTAAACAATAGCCTTTAATGGACGGCTTATACCGAGCACCAACAATAGCACAGACCGCCTTACAATTTCCCATGAGTATCAACAGAGCCTAGCGTTTTAAACTGATGTTTTGTTGGACACTTTTCGTTCTTTTATCAGAACACTATCCCAAGGGTACTTTTTAGAGCAGGCCTTAACACTGCTTTTTAGCGCTACTTAAAAAGGGGATGACTGAGTCAAAACAGGGACGCCAGTGAAAACCTAAAGCTGGTCAAGCCAATTGAAACACTCAGGCTGACGAGGCGGTTGATCTGGGTCAACATAATGAAAATATCAAGGTAGTACTCTTTGGGCTTGCAAATCACACGGCCGATTGAATGCTGAGAATTTGAACGGCCCCAGGCTTATTGCTTTTAATTACAAACTAATAACGTATAGCAATAACAAGTGAAGGGATTATACTTTGCAAGAAAAGATCAAAAAAATTGATCTAAACTAAAGATATTCGCCTAAATGCTCCCAGAATAACGCTATCAAGCCTGGGAAAATTCTTAGGTCTAAAAGTCGCTAATGAATTGAAATACCTGCGGGTATCAATGATAATTCGCGCGAAAATTTTTAACCCTTAACATTCACCTAGCTTGATGAGAGTCTGAAATGAGCACTGTAACTGCAAATTCGACCTACAATTATCGAGTCGTGCGCCAATTCGCTATTATGACAGTCGTCTGGGGTATCGTAGGCATGAGCCTCGGTGTCCTTATCGCTGCACAGTTGGTCTGGCCTGCACTCAACTTCGATACGCCATGGTTCTCTTTTGGTCGTTTACGTCCACTTCATACCAACGCGGTAATTTTTGCATTTGGAGGATGTGCGCTTTTTTCAACCTCCTACTACATTGTGCAGCGCACCTGCCAGACTCGTCTTGTTTCAGACGGGCTTGCTGCCTTTACGTTTTGGGGTTGGCAAGCCGTTATAGTCGCAGCGGCCATTACACTGCCTATGGGCCTGACCTCTACTAAAGAGTATGCAGAACTAGAATGGCCTATTGATATTCTCCTAGGTGTGGTGTGGATCTGCTACGCCTTTGTATTCCTAGGTACCGTTAAGAACCGTAAAACATCTCACATCTATGTGGGTAACTGGTTCTTCATGGCGTTCATTATTACCGTGGGTGTTTTGCACATTGTTAACAGCATGGCTATCCCTGTCAGCATGTTCAAATCCTACTCTGTCTACCCAGGTACTGTAGATGCAATGGTGCAATGGTGGTACGGACACAACGCAGTAGGTTTCTTCCTGACAGCGGGTTTCCTTGGCATGATGTACTACTTCGTGCCAAAGCAGGCTGACCGTCCTATCTACTCCTACCGTTTGTCAATCGTTCACTTCTGGGCGCTTATTGCGACCTACATGTGGGCAGGCGGACACCACCTACACTATTCATCACTGCCAGACTGGACACAGTCAGTAGGTATGGCCATGTCCTTGGTTCTACTCGCGCCCTCATGGGGTGGCATGATCAACGGAATGATGACGCTCTCCGGTGCCTGGCATAAGCTGCGCCACGATCCGATACTGCGTTTCCTAGTGGTCTCTCTATCGTTTTACGGAATGGCAACATTTGAAGGTCCGATGATGGCCATTAAGACAGTCAACGCACTGTCTCACAACACCGACTGGACCATCGGTCACGTTCACTCAGGTGCGCTTGGCTGGGTTGCAATGATCTCGATTGGTGCGGTTTACCATATGATTCCTAAGCTCTTTGGCAAATCGCAGATGTACAGTGTCAATCTGATTAACACGCATTTCTGGTTAGCAACCGTGGGTACAGTACTTTACATCTGTGCGATGTGGGTTAACGGTATTCTACAGGGCCTAATGTGGCGTGCAGTTAACGAAGATGGCACCCTGACTTACAGTTTTGTCGAAGCGCTAGAGGCTAGCCACCCCGGTTACTTCGTTCGCTGGTTGGGCGGTGTGTTCTTCTTAACAGGTATGTTCTTGATGGCTTACAACGTATGGCAAACCGTGCGTTCAGGCAGCAAGGTAGCCGTTGATGAAAACGCAGATCCCGCTGTAGCCACTGCTTAATCAGACCATAGAGACTTGAAATGATTAAACATGAAACGATAGAAAAGAAACTCGGCCTAATGGTCCTGCTGATCATTGTTGTGATCAGCGGTGGCGGTTTAGCCGAGATTGTTCCGCTCTTCTTCCAAACATCTACAACCAAGCCGATCGAAGGTCTTCGTACCTACTCTGCTTTGGAATTAGAGGGCCGCGACATATACATCCGTGAAGGCTGCCATGTATGTCACACACAGCAAATCCGTCCATTCCGTGCAGAAACAGAGCGCTACGGTCACTTCTCAACAGCCAATGAATTCGTCTACGAGCACCCATTTTTATGGGGTTCTAAACGTACAGGTCCAGACCTTGCACGTGTTGGCGGTCGTTACTCAGATGATTGGCACCGCGCGCACCTTTACAATCCGCGCGATGTAGTCCCTGAGTCAAAAATGCCCTCCTACCCCTGGCTGTTTGAAAACAAACTAACCGGTCGTGATACGGCTAAGAAGATGGAAGCGCTTCGCACAGTGGGTGTTCCATTTACGGATGAGCAGATTTCCACTGCTCGTGAAGAGGTTGAGGGTCGTTACGAGATCGAAGCATTAGTAGGCTACCTACAAGCGCTCGGTAAAATGCATTCTGAGTACACCAATAAACGGTAATTATCAGTGAGTTACGAAACCTACGGTCCATTTTTACCGGTCATCATGCTGTTGACCTTTATAGGCTTATTTATATGGGTTCTTTACCCTGGCAATAAAAAACGCTTTGATGATGCCGCTAACCTCCCCTTCGAGGACGAAGAGATGGATAAGCGTACACGTGAATCGGATCAGGTCAGTAACAAGGGAGTAGAGCGATGAGTGCTTTTTGGAGCATTTGGATTTCAGTTATTACGCTAGCCGTTATATTCGGTTGCACTTGGCTGTTGTTTGCCACTCGTAAGAGTGAAAAATTTAAGGACACGACCGATGAGACTGTCGGACACGAGTTCGACGGTATTAAAGAGTATGACAACCCGCTTCCACGCTGGTGGTTTCAGATGTTTGTTGGAACCGTCATCTTTGCGCTGGGTTACCTTGCGCTCTACCCTGGCCTTGGAAACTTCAAAGGACTGCTCGGCTGGACTTCACACAATCAGTGGGAGGCAGAAATGGCTTATGCCGATGAGGTTTATAAGCCTGTATTTGCAAAGTATGCAGCCCTCTCTGTAGAAGAGTTACAGCATAACGAGAACGCCACCGGCCTTCGCATGGGCCAACGCATGTTTGCTAATAACTGTTCTGTCTGTCACGGAACAGGCGGACAGGGTGCGTACGGTTTCCCAAACCTAACCGATAATGATTGGTTGTATGGTGGAGAGCCTGAAACCATGATGACGACCATCATCAATGGTCGTCAAGGTGGTATGCCCGCTTGGAGCGCAGTGCTGGGTGAAGATGGTATTCAGGATGTTACACATTACGTCCTCAGTCTTAGCGGCGCAGAACACGATGGTCTTTCGGCCGATCGTGGTGAGACTCAGTTCCAGACATTATGTGCTGCCTGTCATGGTGCTGATGGTCTAGGTAACAAAGCCCTTGGTGCACCTAACCTGACTGACAATATATGGCTGTACGGTGGAAGCTTTGCACAGATCGCTCATACACTTCGGGTGGGCCGTGCAGGTGTAATGCCTTCGCACAAAGATCTGCTCTCTGAAGATAAGATCCACCTTATTGTGGCGTACGTTTACAGCCTGTCTAACGGTTAAACAGAGCCTTAAAAAGTAAAATAATAAAAAAGAAGGCGATTTGATGTAGGTCAAGTCGCCTTTTTGTTGGTAGTATTCATGTAATTTAGTTATATGCTTATTACTTTTTAAATTTTAGCTTTTTTAACGTTAAAACTAGGACACAGGATCAATGAGCCAAATCCCGGTAAAAGATATCACCCGCGAGGTCGAGATAGTCGAGCTTTACGCCAAGCGTGAGCACATCTATGTCAAATTTTACCGTGGGCTGTTCAAAAATCTCCGGATTATCTCAAGTGCACTCATGCTCATCGCCTTTTATGGCACAACCTGGCTTCAGTTCGACGGTCGACAGGCCGTTCACTTTGATCTACCGGGACGTCAGTTCCACATTTTCAGCATGACCTTTTGGCCACAGGACTTCATGCTGCTCTCCTGGTTGCTCATCATTCTGGCTTTTATGCTCTTTTTTGTAACGGTATTCGCGGGGCGACTCTGGTGTGGTTACGCCTGTCCACAATTTGTTTGGACCTGGTTCTTTATATGGGCAGAGCGCATAGCCGAAGGTGATCGTAACGAACGCATAAAGCGCGATAAAAAACCCATGAGCCTGAACAAATTTGCACGTAAGGCTTTGAAACACAGCATCTGGGTAGCTTTGGCAATCGCCACCTCCATTGCATTTGTGGGTTATTTCACCCCTATCCGCGAGCTCATACCCAAGATTCTAGCGCTAGACCTTGGGCCGTGGGAGATGTGGTGGCTTGGCTTTTTCGCCATTGCCACATACGGTAACGCAGGATGGCTGCGTGAGCAGGTATGCATCTACATGTGTCCTTACTCGCGATTTCAATCGGTTATGTTCGATCAAGACACCCTAATTATCTCCTATGACGAAAAACGCGGCGAGACTCGCGGTTCACGCAAAAAAGATGCCGACTACAAGTCACAGGGCTTAGGTGACTGTATAGATTGCGGCTACTGCGTCGATGTATGCCCGGTCGGTATCGATATCCGCGATGGTTTGCAGTACGAATGCGTCGCCTGTGGTGCCTGCGTTGACGCCTGTGACGATATTATGGAGCGCATGGGCTATGAAAAAGGGCTGGTGCGTTATACAACAGAGCATACATTAGAGGGAAAGGAATCCAAGGTAATACGCCCCCGCTTGGTGGGCTATTTTGTAGCACTGCTGGCGATGTTCTTTGCTTTCAGCTTTGTTATCGCGACCCGCATACCTATTGAGCTGGATGTTATTCGTGACCGTGGTGAGCTTTACTACCTCACCTCAGACGGATCAGTGCGTAACTCGTACACGATTAAGATCGCTAATAAATCACAGACAGATTACAGCTACCGCATCAGCGTTAGCGGGATTGACGAAGGGGTTCTAGTCGGCGATACCCAGGTCTTTGCTAAAGCTGGAGCCTTAGCCGAGCAGACCCTGTATATTGATATCGATCCTCGCGCGCTCGAAAAGCCCAACTATGAAATTATATTTAACGCCGTGGCGTTGTCCGATGCGTCAATTGTTGCCGATTCAGAGAGTCGCTTTATAGGACCCAGCCCTTAGATAAACACGTATAGCGAGACGGTCTCAGACACGCCTGTTGACGGGTTAAGGCCGGCGTCATCTATCTAAGCGAGAATATCTTGGATAAAACATTTAAATTAGGTTTAACAGTGCGTCATTACTACGCCAACAGAGGTTAGAGATGGAACATCAGACCCAGGACATAGGTCCCTGGTACAAGCAGAAATGGTTACTCATTGTACTGGCTCCACTCGTCGCTGTTTTCATTTATGCGACCTTCTTCATTTATATCGCTGTGGTGACCAGTGACGGCATAGTTAAAGATGATTATTACAAGGTTGCGCGCGGAACCACGGTGGATACCCGCCGTGACGAGGCTGCATTGCAGCGTGAAGTCAGAGGTGAGTTACTGGTCGATTCGTTAACGGGTGATTTACGCCTAACACTGAGCAGTAATAGCTCCCTGCCAGAACAACTCATACTGGATCTAGTCCACCCATCGCACCAGAAATATGACCAACAGATTACAATGCGCTCTGTTAATGGAGCGGGTGTCTATCTGGGAAGCCTTGCTGGGAAAATAGAGGGTAAACGCTATTTGATGCTGGGGGCACCGGATATCGATTGGGCGCTGAAACGAGAGCTTCTACCGCCCTATGATCAGCGCATATTTTCGCTCGGTAGTCAGTAATCTTAAATGCGTGATTCGCTAGGCGTTTGCTACCACTGTACGAGCCCACTTCCCGCGGGTACTTCGTTTCGGTTAGCCGTAAAAGGTGAACCGCGTAGCTTTTGTTGTCCAGCCTGTAGAGCCGTGACACAAACCATCTTGGACTCCGGCTTAGACAAGTATTACGAGCGTCGCGTCACGCAGCTGAGTGAAGTCACTCAGAGTGACGGCACCGAGCTTCAACTGAAGCTGTATGACTCGGCTGATGTACAGCGCGAGTTTGTACAACCGCTGCCAAATGGGCAAGCTCAAGCTCAGCTTGTTATCGAAGGAATAAGCTGTGCAGCCTGTGTGTGGCTATTAGAGAAACACATTGGTGCACTGACGGGCGTCATCAGCTTCAACGTAAATCTGACCAACCACCGAGCCCGTCTGGTTTGGCAAACCGATCAATATCCGCTTAGCCAGATGTTGGGCCAAATTCTGGCGATTGGCTATACGCCCCACCCCTATCACCCTAATCGCGAAGAGCAACTGCATCACAAAGAGTACAAACGCGCGCTTGGTCGATTAGCTGTTGCCGGTGCCGGCATGATGCAGGCGATGATGATGGCGATGGCGCTCTATTTGAGTGACCCATCGACTATGGATGCGCAGATGCATCAGTTTATCCGATGGGCCAGTCTGGTGGTTTCAACACCCGTCGTTTTTTACTCTGCCCGCCCCTTCTTTGTGGCTGCCTGGCGTGACCTAAAAACCCGCCATCTAAGTATGGACGTACCCGTCTCTATTGCAATTGGTGGGGCTTATACGGCCAGTGTCTGGGCAACATTGATGCAGACAGGTGAGGTCTACTTCGACTCTGTCAGTATGTTTACTTTTTTCTTATTGATTGGCCGCTTTTTCGAGATGAAAGCGCGCCACCGCACTGGATTAGCCGGCAACGCGCTGGTCAATCTATTACCGGCTAGTGCGACGCTGATCCATAAGGGTGTCGAGTCATTGGTACCCGTCTCCGAATTGAAACGCGGCGATCGTGTACTCGTTAAACCCGGTCACGCCATACCGACCGACAGTATTTTGTTCAGTCAAAGCGCAAGTATTGATGAGTCTGCCTTAACCGGTGAATCTTTACCTGTCACTCGAAAGCTCGGTGAGGCTTTAACCGGTGGCACATTAAATGTTGAGCAAGCCATAGAGATAGAGGTCGTTGCGCCTAGCAGTGACGGACGTATGTCATCCATTTTGAATCTGCTTGATCGCGCTCAAGCGGAAAAACCACCCGTAGCTTTCGTCGCAGATAAAATTGCCAGTTATTTCGTTGCTGCCGTTCTAATTACCGCCTGTGTCGTTAGCTTTATATGGTGGAATATCAGACCTGAAGATGCGCTGTGGATCACACTATCAGTATTAGTTGTCACCTGCCCTTGCGCACTTTCATTGGCCACACCAACTGCACTCACCGCTGCCATTGGCAGCCTCAGGCAGATGGGGATTTTAATTACCCGTGGGCATGTCATGGAGAGTCTGGCACAGGCTGATACGCTGGTATTTGATAAGACCGGTACACTGACACTGGGTAAACTGAGTATTCGCCAAACGCTACCGCTTGCAGACCTCTCAGAAGAAGAGTGTTTAGCCCTTGCTGGCGCACTTGAGAGCCGTTCCGAACACCCAATAGCCAGCGCCTTTGCGCCGTATTTTAACGCAGCACCTTCCTGGGTTAATAGCCAAGTCGGTGAAGGGGTTGAGGGTGAAGTACGCGGGCTTAGGTTGCGTTTAGGTAAACCAGCTTATGCCGCACAGGCTTTCGGCGCACAAGCCCCAACAGCGCCTGATGATACAGGCCTGTGGTTGTTGCTGGCTTCCGAACAGGGACCTCTGTGCTGGTTCATTATTGATGATGAGTTGCGACCAAAGGCGCAAGAGGCGATCGCTTTACTTAAATCGTTAAAGTTAAACGTTGTTATGCTGACAGGCGATACCCAATCGAATGGTGCACGGGTTGCGCAAACGCTTGGAATTGATCATGTGATGGCCCAGATGACACCCGAGGCTAAATTAGACTGGGTTAATCAGCAACAGGCCAGCGGTGCGCGAATAATCATGGTGGGTGATGGTATTAACGATATTCCAGTTCTGACCGGTGCTCAGACCTCAATTGCGATGAGTGAAGCCACTGACTTGGCTAAAACCAGCGCAGATGCGGTCTTAATGAGTTCGGACCTGCACAGCCTTGCCAGTGCGATTAAGCAAGCTCGCCGTACACGTCGAATTATTAAACAGAATATTAGCTGGTCTCTGTTTTATAATATTCTGGCACTTCCCCTTGCAGCCGCCGGCTTTATTGCCCCTTGGATGGCCGCAATTGGCATGTCAGCAAGCTCGCTTGTGGTCGTGGGAAATGCACTGAGACTGACGCGCAAAGGATCTTAATGGATATTCTATACATTCTAATACCTGTGGCAATTCTGCTGCTTGCATTTGCCACCTGGGCGTTTTTTTGGAGCCTCGACTCAGGCCAGTATGATGACCTGGAGTCGCCTGCGCACCGCATCCTTTACGACGATGATGAGGCGATGATTCCACCTGATGCACGTATAAAAACTCCGGTTAGCGGCTCACAAGCCAGTTCAGACACTGGCTCAACAGAAGCAAAAAGGTAACTCACAATGATAGAGACGACCCTTAGTTTCTGGGCCGCAATTTTGATTGGCTTATTGGGAACCACACACTGCCTGGCTATGTGTGGCGGTCTCGCATCAAGCCTGAGTATCAGTAATGACAAGCCACAGGGCTCGTTCATACGGGTACTAAGCTATAACCTTGGCCGTATATCCAGCTACACACTGGCTGGATGTCTGATCGGCGTGCTGGGAGCAGGCATTTACCAAACGGCAGCGGCTCCAATCCTTCGCAGTTTTGCAGGTTTACTGTTGATAGCCATGGGGCTCTATGTTGGTCAGTGGTGGTTAGGCGTGACACGCCTAGAAAGTATTGGTGGTGTTTTGTGGAAGCGGATTTCTCCCCTCCTGAAGCAGCTACTTCCCGCTGATACCGCTCTAAAAGCGCTTTTACTGGGTATCGGCTGGGGCTGGTTACCCTGTGGTTTAGTCTACAGCACCCTTATTTGGAGTGCAGCGGCTGGCAGTGCCAGCGAAAGTGCGCTGCTAATGCTTGGCTTCGGTTTAGGGACCTTGCCAGGAATGCTAGCCACTGGACTCTTGGCTCGACAACTGCAGGGAATTACTCGCAAGCTGGGTGTGCGCCGTGCCGCTGCGGTGCTGCTGATACTGATGGGGGTTTGGACCTTACCCTGGATGGCGCTGATGTCACACAGCTAAGTGCTGTCTGAATGGCTATTTAGATCTCTGTTCGTGCCGGCTCAAAACCTGTCTACACACGGCTTAGGATCATCGCTATACTGCACTGTACTTGGAGGTTTTATGTCGTCGAACATCACCCGTATTGATAGGGTTCAAACGTCACAGTCGCACTGTCAAACCTGCAGCCTAAGTTCGCTTTGTCTGCCGGAATCCTTGCAGGACGATGAGGTCGCAAAGCTCGACGATATAGTCTCTAAACGTCGTCCACTTCACAAAGGCGATAGCCTCTTCAAACAGGGTGACCCATTTCGCTCTCTGTTTGTGATTCGTGCGGGTTCACTGAAAACATTTACCCTTACACAAGAGGGTGACGAGCAGATAAACGGCTTCTACTTTCCCGGTGAAATTGTCGGTTTAGCGGGTGTCGATGATGGCTTCTACCCCATGAGCGCCATGATATTAGAAACCACGAGTCTGTGTGAAATACCCTATGAGCGTTTAGATGAGTTAACCGGTCAACTACCTGAATTACGCCGATCAGTCATGCGCTCATTGGGTCGTGAAATTCGCGATGACCAACAGATGTTAATGCTATTGTCGCGTAAAACCGCAGAACAGCGTGTCGCCACTTTTTTACTCAAGCTCTCCTCCCGCTACAAAGCACGTGGATACTCGCCAACCCAGTTTCGCCTCAGCATGTCACGTAACGAAATAGGCAACTACCTTGGCCTTGCGGTTGAGACCATTAGTCGTATTTTCACTCGCTTTGGCGCTGCGAAAATGATTCATGCAGAGGGTAAGTCGTTGGATCTTCTCGATTTACACGCTCTACACCTAGCTTCGGGTGATGATCACATCGAAGGCTGCAGCCATCAAATTAACCTAGGATAAACAAAAGGATTCACCATGGCGTACGATGAGTACTACGTAAAGTCTGTTATTCGTTCTATTCCAGATTGGCCAGAACCGGGCGTTTTGTTCCGCGATATCACGCCAATTTTCAAAGACCCAAAAGCGATGCGCATGGTGACACACGCTTTTGTACAGCGGTACATGGATATGCAGTTGAGCGCAATTGCCTGTATTGATGCGCGCGGTTTTCTATTTGGCGCCCTGATGGCCTACGAGCTAAACCTGCCTTTAGTACTGGTGCGTAAAAAAGGTAAGTTGCCCGGTGAAACACTACACCAAGATTACACGCTAGAGTACGGCACCGCTTCAGTCGAGATGCAATCCGACGCCCTCAAAACCGGTGATCGTGTGGTGATTGTAGATGATCTAATTGCCACTGGCGGCACCGTTTTGGCGGCATTAACGCTAATCAAGCGATTGGGCGCTGAGGTCGTAGAGGCAGCGGCCCTCATTAACCTGCCTGATCTGAACGGCGCCAACAAGATTCAAGATGCAGGTGTTCCGGTCTATACGCTACTTGCTTACGAAGGTTTATAGCCCAAACAATACAGAGGTTCAACGCCCTAATGTTTGCGAAAAGACTGTTAACCTCATCATTTTTAGGCATTGGTATCTGTTTTAAACAGTTGTATGAATAGCTTGTTGTTCTATACTAGTAACTTAAATCACAAGAAGATAAAAGAGCTCAAACTGCTCGTTTAGTTGGAGAATTA
>Ga0209137_1002831_pt1 | contig 14917 bp, 8 predicted proteins | sample SaaInl5LU_22_DNA_FD_184642 | JGI IMG/M metagenome (GOLD analysis project Ga0209137, IMG submission 184642) | Marine microbial communities from expanding oxygen minimum zones in the Saanich Inlet - ESP_105LU_22_DNA (SPAdes) (version 2) | ecosystem: Environmental > Aquatic > Marine > Intertidal... | reverse complement strand
TATATATTAAACCTTTAAAATCTTCTGCGCTTGGCGGAATGAATATTTTAAACCTTCCTTTCCCTTTGCCTATAGCCTTAGCTTCAACTGCACTAACAGTTCTTTCTTTGCTGATGCCTTTTTTACGCTGAACCATGTCATCAATAGCCGATGCCATAACCCTTGATTCTTTATCTGAAGGAGGTGTTACTGTTTCTGTAGCATTAATTTCTGCTTCAACAATAGGCTGATTTGCTTGCTCTGTTTTTGTTTTATTCGAATTTACTTCTGTAAATTTATATTTTTTTGCTTCTTTTTTAAATGCAGCTGTTTCGTATCTAGCATTAGGATTGTCTAAAATATTTTTGCCTTTAGGCATAGACTCTTTTAAACCTTTTGCATCTAATATATCCGCTAGGGGTTTTGGCAATAAATTTTGAGTATAATTTTCTAAAACAGTATTTAGTTCAGATCTTTTAGAAGGATTATTTATAGCCTCTACTATTTTTTCATATATTAAAGTAACAGGGGGATTGTGCTCTAATGTTGTTTCTCCTTTGTAATTATCTACAATAAGATTAACCTTAGCCATTCTCCTTAAAGGACCGTCTTGGTCCATTGTTAAAACTTTAAAATGTGATATAGCGGCTTCTTTGTCGCCGGTTTTTTCGTAATAATCTAATAAATCATTTAAATATTTCTTATTAGCTAATCTTCTGTTTTCTAGCTCTGTAATATTTCTTTTTTTAACTTCAGATTTATTTGTAGATGCTGCTTCTCTTGAAATTGATTCATTAAAATTAACAGTAAGTTTTTCTTCAAGTTTACCAGTTTCTTTATTCTTAAACGTTAAGGGTTTACCGGTTTTTTTATTTAGTATATTAGCAAGGTGAAATCCATTTCCAGAGTTTTTATCTCCTAACAACTTAGGAGCATGCTGCTCAAGTATTGGCTTTAAAATTTTATTAAAATATTTTAAGTTACTTGAGTACTGATTTTTTTCTAAAAATAAACCTGAATTTGTTTTTACTGCTTTTTGCTCAAAGTTTATTGCTGCTTTTATAATGCTTATGATTTCAGCCTCTGAGTTAGCATTTTTAATCCTGTTATTTAAAGTGGCTATGTGCCCCTTTTCAACACCTATTTCTTGTAATTCAGAAACGCTTAGTTCCGCTAGCTTTTTACCAAATTTATTTATAGAAGTTTTATTTAAGTCTTCTATTGATTGGAAAGTTTCAGAGGTAAGATCTTCAGCTTTTTTCTTATATGCTTCAGAAACAAATTCTTTAGATAAGTTTTTTCTAAACTCAGCTATTGCGTCAGCAAACTTAGCCCCGTTTTTTATAGCAAAGCTTAACGCTTTTATAGCTTTAACAAATGCGGTTTGTAGTACAATATCTAAACCAAAAGATGCGCTTAAAATATTAGGGTCTCTTTCGAGCATTTTTGCATACTCATCAAGTCTGTCAACTATTTTAGCCACTCTTGCTCCATAGTTAGCTGGAACTTCTTGTCCTTGTAATCCTTGTATATCTTTAAACTTTTTATTAATTTCCGGATCAGCTAAAGCTTCCAATACTTCGTCAAAGCCAATCTGAGTAGCTAGCATTTCTGATAAAGCATTTTTTCTAGCAGCCTTGGTAGAGCCCTTAGCTTGCATATAATTAATAAACTCTTCTTTAGTAATATCTTTTTTACCAAAAACTAATTCACCTGCAGCAGTCCCTTCCGCCATAGTAAGTCTTTTCTGCTTGCCTGTTCTAGGATCAATTATAGGAACTTTAAATTCATCAAATCGTTTGTTTATTACGTCTTGAGGAATTATATCGTATAGTTGTTTCCAGTTTTCATTTAAGAACCTATCATAGTCTTTTCTTGTACCGGAAAAGTTTTTCATAGGTAAAGTCAAAGCTGTTCTAAAAGCATCATCTAAGGCTGCTTTAAATGCCCTTGCATCTGTAACAGGAGGCAGTTTTCCAGACAAAGCTTTTTTAGCTGCATCTGAAAATAAATTAAGACCTTTTGATCTAAAACTTAATTGATCTATTATTTTGGCTCTAGTCGCAGTTTCTTTTACTCTTTCAGATCTTTCAACAGTATCCTCTGAAGTTTCTGTTGCCATTGCGTCTTTAACGGTTGTAACGTCTTGAGCAATACCCATGCCTCCTTGCTCTTGTATAGATTCTATACCAAGCTCTTTAGCTAGAGAATTTGCTCGGGCATTCATAGTAAATGACATGTACTGATCAAGAGTTTTACCTTTTTCAGGTTTAAAGCCAGCTAATTGAACAGCAGCATTAGAAATAACGGTTCTTTTGTATTCCTGCCTAGTAACTCCATTTCTAGCGTCTGGCGTTATTGGGTCAAATAATCTTTTTGTAATTCTTTCAGCCAAAGCGCCAACTTGTTGTCCAAATATAGAAGACTCAACTTTTTCATTAACATTATTTCCCTTAGTGTCTTTTGTTAATGTTTCGCTTACAAGTTTATTTTGGTTGCCTTCGTACTTGTTGTATAATTCTTGAAGATTAGTATAGGCTTGAGTGTGTTTTTCTTTTACGTTATTTGCAACTCCGTTTATTTTATTTTTTATTTCAAGAAATTTTTCTTTATAAATTTCTATAGCATCAAGATATTCTTCGGTAGGCATTAAATCTTTTTTATTATTAAGATCAATAACCTTTTTTAAATAAACTTTTTTAAGCTCCTCCATAGTAGAAACTTCATCCAAATCTTTATCAGAAGCAAAATCCATAATAGAAGCAGCTTTTGCAATAAAACCTTTTAACTCTTCTTGTTTGTCTTTTATTTTTAATTCTATTGCTTCTTTTGCTTCAGTAGTTGTAGAATTTAATTTTTTAATATTTAAATCGCCAATTTCATTTATGGTATTTTCAATTTTTTCTTCATCAATTTTAGAGTTAAGAGAAGCCGCGGACCTTAATGTTTTAGCCGTAAACTTAGCCCCTTTTCCTAGTCCTGAAAAAATTAATGTACCAGCAAAAGCTTCTAAATATGTTTTTGCAAAATTATCTTTAAAAAATTGAGCGCTTTCGGCTACAGCGTCTAAAGGATCTTTTCCCGCAGCAATAAGCTTATTGTATTCTTCTATTGGGGCCTGAAAGCTTTCCGTTAATCCTTCACCATTAGATGCCCACATTAATCCGCCTAGGTTTTTCATTAGCCCCTTTTGTGAAGCTAGGTACTTTGTTATACCTTTTATACCAACAGCTTCAAGAGCCATAGCTGGAGCGGCAACGGCCATAGGCTTTAAAAATTCTGCTTCTCCGTTATCAATTAATTTAGCAATAGCTTCTTCTTCTGTTAAATCAGGATATAAAGATTTAGCTTTTGTGGTATTATGTTCGGTAACAAAGTTACTGCCAAGCATTGAGTTACTTACGGCAATAGAAGCAGTAGTACCTCCTGCGGGGCCAGCAACTACAGTACCAACAGCTCCAGCTATAATTGCAGGAACAACAGATTCCCCAACAGTCGCTCCGCTAGCTGCAAGGCCAGATATGCCGTCCATAAAAGATTTTGCCGCTTTAGGATCTGTAACAGTAAATATGCCTAATTTTTCAGTTTGTTTTTGTAAACCTATAAGTTCTTTGTATTGTTTTTTAGAAAGTTCGTCAATATTTTCAATTGCTTTTTCCTGCTTTTCTAAAATTTCTTTTGCTTTTTCTGGAGACGCATTCCTTAAAAGAATATCTTTTGCTAATTTGTTATCAGCTCTAGATATTTCTGAAAAAAAACTTGTGCTAGCGGCAGACATTTTTTTCAATATTGCTGCTGCTCCAGGGCCAACTTCCCCTCCAAAACCGTCTTTGCCTAAGTAATTTTCTTTTACTTTTCCTAAATTATCATACCAAGATCCATCCCCAAAAAACTTTTCATTTATTGGAGTGTTTTGTTTTTCGTTTATTTCTGCTGTTACTTTTTCAACATTAGCTCTTGAAAAATCACCCGTAGTAGAAGATATTTCATTTCTAACATTAAAAGGTAATAATTTTTTTTCTTCTACACTAATCTCTTCTGAAGCCAAAGAACCATCTTCCAAAGTTGATTCCGTACTTATTTGATTGGGTGCTGCAGTTTCCGCCACAGGCGCACCCGGTCCTTGGCTTGTTAGCTTTCCCTCTGTATCTAATTTTGAATTGTACTCTTTAATAACTAAAGCTATTTTTTCTTCAGATTCACCAGCGCTTATCATGCGTTGAATTATTTGTTCTAATTCGTTCATGCTATTACTTAATTATATTGTTATTGTTTTGAGTACTTTTGTATTAAAGCCTGTGCTTCTGATAAAGAGGGCTCCGGTAATGTATTAAAAGCTTCTACTGGATCCATATTTTTACCAGGCTTATATTCAAAACCTTTTCCTTTTTTACCTCTACTTTCGTTTGCGTAAAACGTATTAAAATCTGTAGCTTCTGCATCTGTAACTAAACCTGAGTTTGATGCCCATAGCTTACTAAGTGCAGCCTTTTCATTAAAATTTGTAATATCAAATTTCAAAACAGTGTCTTCCTCGTCTTCTGTTTCTGCTTTTGCTGTTACTATAGAAATTATGTTTCCATCTTTAGATACATTGCTGCCTATGGTAGTTTGTTTTAAAGCGTCAAAAGGATCTTTGTTAAAGTCGCCGAGCATGTTTGTAAACTTAACCTTTTGCTCTGCTGCTTTTATTTGAGCCGCTGTAGCGCTTTGTACTTTGGGGGTAGGTGGCTTATATAACTCATTGTAAGCTGTTATACCATCTTCAGCTGCATTTTTATAAAAAGAAAATACGGCAGCAGCCTTGCCTTCTTTGTTCATATTCTTAAGCATTCCCGCATTTACTCCGCTTTTTCCAGTTTTGCCTGCAAAATCTGTTAATATAGAATCAAGCTTATCTTCGCTTTGTAATTTTATTGCGTCTTGTAACTCTTCAATTTTACGGTTAAATAAAAGACTATCTGATTTAATTCCTTTAGGACCAAGGGTAACCGCTATAGATTCTGCCATTTTAGAAAAGGAATCATGTTCAGGTGAAGCTACAGTTTTAGGTGTAGGTAAATTATCTAATGAAAAAAAGCCAGACTCGTTTTTGCCGTCTATTATTTTAGCATCCGCACCAACGTTGAATCCCATCTTGCCGTCTTTTTCAACAATTTCATATTTGCCACTCATCATTTCTCTATAAACTCTTTGCTCTTCAGCAGTCATAGATTGGCTAAATAATTCACTTCCGCCTTCCCCAGCAATTTCTATATAATCAGCTTGCCATTCGGCTAGCTTGTTTACTTGATTATTTAAATCGTTTACTTTTGTTTTGTATTCATTTTGTTTATCAATGAACTCATACGGATCCATTGAAGCTTTGTTTTGAACAAGCGAAGCAAAGTCTTTCTTTAATTGAACAGCAGAGTTTGTAAAAACTTGTCTGAATTTTTCTGGAACTTGACCGTCTTTAACTAATGGAGCGCTAGCATATAAATCTTGAGCCTCTTTTTCTCTAGCTTCTCTTTCTTTATCTAACTTGTCCTGCTCTGCTTTTATATCAGCACTTATAGACGTAAAAGTTTGATCAAATGACTGATTGAATGCTCCGGCGATATTGTTAAATTTTGGTGCAGCCATTGCTGCTCCTTGTATTAATGCTGTATTTGCCATAATTATTCTGGAATTTTTGTAAGAAGGGGAGCTTTTAGCCCATATGTTCCGCCTACTGGTTTTATTCTTGCAAGAGCTACGTTAGAGTCAATCATCTCTTGGCCTGACATAGTTGGCGCATTTCCTCCAAAACCACCAGCAAGTCCGAATGATGCTGCTGCACCCGCTAAAGATCCAATGCCTCCAACTAAAGACTGTGTAGCTTGCTGCCTTGCTTGATCCGCTGCTGCTGATCTTTGTTGAGACATACCTAATAAAGTTTCAGTTCTACCAAATTCCATGCCTTGAACCTGCATTGCACCTTGTGCTTCCTGCATTTGCATTTGCATTTGACCTTGTGCGGCCATTCTTTCATTAGCTACTTCTTGTTCTGCAATAGATGCTGAAATTTGTTGTTGGTTTGCTGATTGCTGCATAGCTAAAGATTGTGCTACTGCTGCTGCTCCCAACCCTCCGCCTGATTGCCTTAATGCGTCAAGTGTATTAGCTAAGCCTTGCTGTTGTTGTTGTGCTTGAAATTCCGCTCCCTGTGTTGCAACCCTTAGGTCTTCATATGGATTTTCCATATTAGCAAAAGCGTTTTGAAAATCAAAACCCTCATAAGCCGCTGTTCTTTGCTTCATTTCGGCATTGGCAGCTCTTTGTTCTTGTCTTCTTTTTCTACCGCCAATTACCCCACCTAATATACCTGTAACACCTTTAATCCCTGCGCTTATTAATCCTGCTGCTACAACTGGAGCAATAGACCATAGCGGGGAGCTTGATATATTTGGGTTTTCACTTATTAATTTTAGTATTTCCATATTCTTTAATTACTACTTACAAATATTTCTGAGTTTACTGCAAAAAGTTCTGCATATTGATCTGATTCGTTTACGAATTCAACTTCCGCATAATAACCTAATATTCCGGAAGTATTTATTTCATTGTCTTTACCAAAAAATATAAAGCTCGTGTCTGTTAATTCAGAATCATCTCCAGTAACGTCGCAAATAATAGAGTTACCAGTTATAGATAAACATGGCCCTATTTCCTTAATATCTTGGCTATTGCCTAAATAGTAAACAACGTCTCCGTATTGTAAAGACGTGTTTAAATCAAAGCTAAAATTTAATGTGATGGTTGCCATAGTAATAATATCACGGTTTTTAAAGTATTGTTAATGTTGGTATTAACCTATTGTTATTATCCCAAGTAAAAACCACTAATCTGTAATGTAAATTTGGGTTTCATACCTGCATTTGCAGATAAATGTAATACGTCACTTGACCATAAATATCCTTCACCAGCTTTCCAATTATCAGAAGTTTTCCATATTCCGTTGTCATTTATGTCTTGATATTGTATTAAATGACCAACTTTCCAATCTTCTAAGTATATGTTAGCTCTTACTTTAGTTCTTTTGTCATTTGGGTACTTTGTTTTAATTTTAAAAAAAGTATCCCTATGCAAAGCTATAACATTCCCAGGCGGTTGTAATATAGATGAAACAGAAACAACTTCCATATTTAATTGTTTACCAAGCTCTTTAAAATCAATTTGATCTTCAGTATACCAAAGTTGTTGTATAACAGTGTTATTTTCGTCGTAAGTATCGCCTAAACCGTATTCATCATGAATGTCAGTTAACTCATGTACTTGATGTGACAAACAAGTTCCTTTATGTATTGAATAATCTACTTTTGGTTCTAAAAATTTAGAAAGATCGTAATCTATTTTTATATCTTTAAGCATTATAGTATATGAGTATTAGTTATTACTTCGTCAATTCCTGTATTTTCTTTCATCCAAATAGCATCTTTATAAGTATTAAGAATTGGTTTGCCTTGAATATTAAAAGAAGTATTTAATAAAATTTTATGATGACCTAAAAGTTCCCATAAAAAAGGGTTGTCTTCTTTTGTAACAGTTTGTAGCCTACAAGTCCCATCATTATGAGTAACGGCTGGTATATTGTCAACTTTAACAGTAACATTATGTGTCATCCATTTATGCAAACCGTATGTATTAAAGTATTCTTTAGCGTCTTCTTCTCTGCAAACTGCAGCAAATGGTCTAAATGCTTCTCTGTTTTTAACATTGGCATTTAACTTATCCTTCATTCCTTCACCCGGAGTGCATAATATAGATCTATTACCTAAAGCTCTTGCTCCATGTTCCGCTCTACCTTGTATCAATCCTATAATCTTTCCTTGACTTAACATATTGGCTATTTCGTCAACCGTATGAAGTCTTTTTAAGTTTGGCTTATCGTAAGGTTCTGAACCTAAGAAAGCTGAATTAAGAGTGCTCATAGGCTTTAATAAATGCAATAAACAACCCAAAGCAATACCTCTATCATCACTATTTGGAGAAACAAAAGATTTATATAAAGAATTATTTAATATGTTCATACTTCCGCCGCCGCTAAACTGCAATTCCTTGTCTTGATGTTCTAATATATAGGGCAATGCAACTTTAGCAAAAGTTAATTCAAAGTTTTTTTGTGCAGCCCAAGCTAAATCTCTGCCGTCTTGTTCAGTTTCTAATTTTTGACCATTTAGTATATTCCAATACTCATGAGCCTTGTCTACTTCATTTGTTTGGCATAAATCAAAAAGTCGTTTAACTATATGTAATAGCTTTTCATTTTTATTACCATAACTCGATAGCCCCATAATTTTTCCAGCATAAGTTAAATTACCAAGCCAAAAATTATCTTCTTTTTTTATTTCTGGTATATAATGACCTAAAGCAGCATATGGCACGCAAACATCTTGTGTTGAAGAGTATAATATATTCGGGTCTCTACCTTTTTTTGTTAGGTATATATTAAAGTGACCACTGTCACTCCCTCCGTCAAACGAAATATTTAAAGCTTCTGGTGCGTCAGACTGATACATAACATTAGAAACATGTGCGATATGATGGTCAACCCAAACTGTATTCGCTGCCCTAAACTTATCTAAATGTTCTTGTGGCCAGGAGTTATACATAGCGTAGTCATATTCCTTAGCACCATATTTTGTTTCAAAATAATCTAATATTTCATTTAAAATATCAATTGGGTTTTCAACTGGAAAAACATAAAAAAACGCGGCATTTTTAACTCCAACCCATCTTTCAAGTTCTATAACTTCTAATATTTTACCGCCTAATGATATTGCAATTCCGGCGTTATGAGATCCGTATATTCCTAAATTAAATTTCTCCATAATATAATTCACCCCACAAGTTGTGCCAAGCATATGGCTCCGATTCCCATGGATATTTTTTGTAGATTAAATTGTTATGTTTAAAGTTAAGACTTTCTCTGCTAAAATCTTTTTTATTATTGTAACCCCTAAGTATATTTATATAGTCACTAAAAGTACTCATTCTTGATCCTAAAAATATATTAGCATTAGAGGCTATAATAGTATCTAATGTCATATCTATAGTCTGGATATTTTCTTTTAAGTCAGAAAGAAAAACTATATTATATTCAGATTTTAAGTTATCAAAAAGTGATAAATCTTTTTCGTCTGTAGCAATATATAAAGGAACATTTTTTCTAACGCGACCTTCTAATAAGCTTGGTAACTCTTTATATTGTTTTTCAACTAAAGTTGTGTGAACATATTTAAAATCACCTCTTCTTATATGAATAGCATCATAATCGCCACTCATTAATTTATTTGCTTCATCATAAAATTTTTGCTTAAATCTTATGCCATTTTTTACTTTTTGTTGAAGTATTTTTCTAGCGGTATCATTTGGAGGATATACGTGGTATCCAAAATGCCCAAATAAATTTCTAGGAAAGTGTATAACTTCATCTTCTGAATAAATATTATATAAAGCTCTGTTGTCAATATTAAACTTATCAAAGTGCTCAATGCTTTCAATTGAGTGGTACATTAAACCTTTAGATATAAAATTTTGTGGTCCCCAGTTTTTAGGTTCATCACCGAATGTTATACAATTTATATCATCGCATATATTTTCAAAATATTGATTCTTTGATTCATATTTTGCAAGTGGTGAATCTTTATATTCTATACAATCGTATTGAGATATAAACTTTTCTTTATCTAAAACATCCCACATATCCATGAATGTGGATTTGTTATTGTGCTCTGCAAAAAATAAACAGTAACCTTTTGGTGGCAATATAATGGTTCTTCCTGAAACATAAGACAAAGAGCCCACAAGCTCATAAGTCATTCTTATATTATTCCATCCGCCCCACCACCAGTCAAATGATATATATTTATTCTTCGTCATTCGAAACTATTTCTTTATTGTTATAATCAAGAAATTTTCTTCGGTAAATTGTTTTTCCACCGTCTGGTGATTCGTATATGTATATATTATTTTCCATATGGCGTATGAGGATCTTTTAAAGTATAATGAGCATAAATATTATCAAAGTAAGTTCCTGTAAATGGATCCAGTCTTCCGTGTATGCAAACACCAGATTCAAACATTATCATTTGTCCAGGCTCAACATCTACAGCCCACCATTGTGCATCGTGATCTTGTATATTTAAATTCCAAGCAGCATCTTTACCTAAAGTTATAGTAGAAGCTATATGATGAGTGTCTTGTCTGTCATAATGTGCTTTTAAAGTGCTACCCGCAGAATATGATCTTGGACCATATACAACTGCAGGTTCTAGTTCTCTACCACACCATTCTTCGTGCATATCTAGCAAGCTTTTTTTAATAAAACTAACTTTATCTGGAAAAGCATTTATGTCTTGTATAAAACAGTCTTCTTTTATATAAAATTCTTTTGAATTATAGTTTTCAGGTTTTAGCTTAGACCTATCATAAAAATCAACTAAAACTTGGTAAACATGAGAAGGTACGTCTACCACTTTGAACCCCGCGGCAGTAGACCTTGTGACTTCTAATTCATAAGGAATGAATTCTCTTGTTTCTTTTAATAATATCATAAAATTTAATTTTTAAGGTTGCTCGCTACACGCTAAGTTACAGTCTCTCAACGTTGGGTATTGTGCTCCTGAAGCGACAAACTCACAAGTATTATTTATACAGCTATATCCTGAAGTTGACGCCGTTGGCGCTGGTACCGGTACAGGCTGAGGTGTTGGCACGATACAAGGCCCTTCTATTGTTCCAAATGCGCTAGGATTAACCACGTATGTAGCTCCCATTATTTCAAGACAAGTTGTTCCATGAACAGACGATGTAACAAAATCACCTATACTATATCCTTGAACCAACTGTAGATAATCCCCAACAACTCCAGTCCCTTCAACAATGAATACGTTATTTACAACTGGAGCTGGTACAGGCTGCGGAACAGGCGAAGGAACAGGAACAGGCGCTACAGGCTGCGGTACAGGTTGGGGCACTGGAGCAATTGGCTGTGGAACCGGTTGAGGTACTGGAGCTACAGGTACAGGCTGGGGCACAGGTTGTGGTGCAACTGGCGCTGGTTGCGGAACTGGTGTAGGAGCTACCGGAGCTACTGGTTGAGGTACTGGTTGTGGTACTGGTGCAGTAGGCTGTGGAACTGGTTGTGGCACTGGAGCCGTTGGTGTTGGTATAGGAGTAGGTGCTACTGGAGCAGGAACAGGTGCGGCTGGACATCCAATTTCGCCGGTTGCCGAAACAATACCTATATTTGTTCCAGTAGTAGTTTCTCCCATAACTACATAGAATGTAGGGCCAGATCCTTCGACTCTGTCTCCTGGGAATAAAGTTATTTCCGATGTTTCATTTTGTGTTCTAAATCCAGTAACGTCGTCAGTACATCTTCTTAATGAATAGAAAGTAGCTACTATTGGTGCTGGAACTGGTTGAGGTGCAACGGGCGCTGGAACAGGCGCTGCTTCACAAGCAACAGCATCAAAGAATGCTGTTCCGTTCCACAATCTAGTTATGGTTCCGTTAGTTACATGTCTTGAATTAGACTTGTCGACTATGTTATTGCTATCACAAAGAACCGTAGCAGTTGCTAAATCGTTTGTATCCATCCAAAAAGTAGCTGTATTAGGATAAACACAGTTTGCTACGTAACTTGTATTCCAGTCTAGCTGTTGGCTTAATAAAGATACAGCAGGCGCTGGTACAGGCACTGGAGATGTAGGAGCAGGAGCTACTGGCTGAGAATCTGGACATCCAAAGAATCCTGTGTAAATAACATTTCCTGCACTTGTATAATTCGAAGGAGGATCAACTCCTAAAATAAGATAAGTATAGAATCCGTCTGTAACTCTTTCGTTTAATTCAAAAACAGCAGTAGTGGGATCACTCTTATAAGTTGTTAGTCCATCAGTACATGACTGCAAGTGATAAACTACGGCATTAGGTGATACAGGTGGAGGTGTTGGAGCAGGTTGACAAGCGTCGCAATCGGCATAAGTAGCTGATATATCTCCAGAATTTAATGGTCCGTCAGAACCTGATACCGTGTAGCATCCTTCTAAGTTAACCAACTCAACAACTGTTCCAATAGGAATTACACTAAGACTTCTAGCATAGGTAACAAATACACCTCCGCAAATTGTTAAGTAGTAGTAATTATAATTATCAACTACCGGTGCTGGAACTGGGACTGGATCAACTACAGGGGAAACAACAGGTGCAGGAACAGGCTCAACAACGGGTACTACCACCGGAGCCGGCACAGGCACAGGCTCGACCACTGGCACCACAACAGGTGCTGGAACCGGCACTGGATCAACTACCGGCACAACTACAGGAGCCGGTACAGGAGCTATTGGTTGCGGAACTGGAATTGGGGCCGTTGGCTGTGGTGTTGGAATTGGTACAGGTTGTGGCTGCGGAGTTGGAGTTGGTGTTGGTACTGGCTGAGGTACTGAAGTAGAAGATAAACTTCCAATCCCTTGAATTGAAAATTCTTTGCTATCTAGCGTATTCTTATCCTTAGATATACCGTCAATGTTATTAAACCATTTCCCTTCTTTTCCTTTAAAGTATATTACTTTGCCTTGTTGTAGGTCTGTAGTAATTGATGTAGCTTTCCAGCCATCTACTGAAGTTGTATTTCCTTGTGTTCCTTCAAAAGCAATTGTTTTAAAGTTTTTGACTACTGAAGGCTCATTGTTAAATATAAATTTTACAGATGAACTGTATTGTGTGCCATAAAAATTATTTATACCATCTGTGTGATGTAGCCATATTTGCCCATTCTTAAATGTAAAGTATTGACCGTTTAAAAACAAACCACCTTCGGGCACATAGCTTAACCTACTTGTCCACCCGTCAACTGATTCTGAAAAAGCTACGGATTCGTCTAATTCAAATGACAATACGTATTGTCTTGTATGAATATCGTATGATCCAATTATTTTATTAGTATGATTTTTTAGTTTATCTCTAAAGTATGTTGCCATACCTTTGTCAGATATTAGAGTAAGACCATCTTTTGAAAGCCTGAGTACAGCTCCTCTTGATTTATCAGTAAAATATGCTTGATAACCAAAACTAGCAAAAGACTCTGGGTTAGTAGATATACCAAATTCGCCATTGTATGGCATTGCTTGGCCAAGAACATTATTAGACGCTGTTATATTAGTTGATCCATCTGCATTATATAGCGCATCTTTATTAGCTAAAATTCTTAATACTTTATCTTCGCAAAGAGCTATTAAATCAGTATCTCTTGCATGAAGCTTTTGTATGGATCCGTATTCGGGATTTAAATCTTTTGTTATTGCTTCTCCTGTTGAAAACTGGTTTAACCTATTTACTGAATTTCTTGAATTAAATAAACCTGACCATATTAAACCACTTTTATTTTGTCTTTCATTAAACTGTTCAGATATAGTAGTAGAAACTCTAACTTGTTTATCAATAGTAACTTCGTTAAAGTCATCTCTTATTCTATTTGATTCAACACCATTTGTTAAATCCAAGCAGTTGTACCATTGTAATCTTTTGGTTTGTGTTATTTCAGCAATTGGGTAAGATTCCTCTGTTTCATAATATATATCTAATATATCATTTTTTGGAATTGTTTCAAATATTGCGGGACTAGGCGTTGGAACATTTGTATTTGAATTTTCATAACAAATTAAGAAGTCAAGCGCAGCTGGCACAGTTGCTCCACCTTCTATTTTTCTTACATATATTGCTTCAACTGTATTCCCAAGAGAATCTACAAATCCAAAAACCGAAGATCCAACAACAAACCAATCGTCCATGCCGTCTCCACAAGCCGGGTTTACTGTAGTACCGGTAGGAGCATTGCTTGCTTGACTATTTTCATCAACTTGAGACTCTCCTTCATATATTTTACCGTCTTGGTAGTAATATGTGGTTCTAGTACCGTAGTAGTCATAGTAGTATAAAGAAAGAGCTCCAGAGCTCATACCTCCAGTGCCAACAATCCATTCTTCATCTCCATCGCTAATAACCCCACTAGCTCCGCCCAAGCCTTGTTGAGCAAATAATTCTTCAGTTAAGTAAATATCTTTTTTTAACTTTACAAAAAATTTGTCATTAAAAGCTTTAGAAGAAGATATATTATCAGGCTTGCTGTTTTGTATATCTAAAACTTTATATTTTAAGTCAGGATTATTTAAAGCAACTGCAGAATTTGCGCCCTTTTTTAATATTATAAAATCTTGTTCTTGAAATTTATTTATCTCGTAGCTTGGTATAACAAGCCATAAAAACGTTTCAGGCTCGTCTACATCATTGTAAGCTTCGTCAACAACTATATTATAATACTCTTGCTCTGTGCTCTTTATATAGTACTTAAATCTAGTTATTTCGCTAGACACAGGTGCAGCGGCCGCAGAAACAGTAAGCTCTTTACCAAAGCCTAGCCCATTAAAATCTCTATATATAGATCCAGTATCATTTGATAATACAGGTGTTTGCCTTCCGTATTTATCCTCAAATAATACACCTATTTGATAATTTCTACCGGATTTTATTGATCTATATCTTTGCCCTATGCTTAAGCTAATGTTATTTAAGTCAACAGCTATTCTATCTTGTAAACCAATAGAAAAATTAGGTTCGTAGCTTCCGAGATTAATTGCGTCGGTATAGTTTCCATATACTATTCTGTTACCAATTATGTCTTGAGCTAATGCTTTTTTAGGCACGTTATCGTAGTGTCGTAATAATTGATCACTAGGTATTACAGAATATACACTCTCTTTTGTTATTGTAATTACACTACCTGGTGCTGATAAATCTGCAACTGGCACTGTTTTGTATACATAAACATTATTGTTATTTGATTCTTTATATAGTATGTCAACGTATTCAACATCTGAGTTTGTTTCAATGTCTACTAAATCTATAGAAACAA
>Ga0209137_1002827_pt1 | contig 14927 bp, 12 predicted proteins | sample SaaInl5LU_22_DNA_FD_184642 | JGI IMG/M metagenome (GOLD analysis project Ga0209137, IMG submission 184642) | Marine microbial communities from expanding oxygen minimum zones in the Saanich Inlet - ESP_105LU_22_DNA (SPAdes) (version 2) | ecosystem: Environmental > Aquatic > Marine > Intertidal... | reverse complement strand
TTGAACATGGGTGACTCCTTCAGGAACAGCTCTGTTCCTCTGAGAGAGCCCGTATACATCCCAACCCTGGGCAACCAGCTGTCTTGCGACAGTCTGTCCTGCAATTCCCGTTACGCCTGCAATAAGGGCGCGCCTTTTGGCAACCATCTATGTGGACCTTTCTGCTGTAAGTGTTCACTTGAGATAAACGATAGTTGTATTTGTTCACTTTGGGCAATATTTTTGAAAAGTACCTGATTGAAAGTTTTGCAAGCCCAGTGACGGTGGCATGCCTCCTGTTTACCTAATAAAACAAAGGGATTCATACATTTGATCAGACAATGGCCTTTTCTTCGTTTCTGAATTGTTACCAAGTTCAATTGTGCGAAACCAAGAAATAAAATAAAGTGTGACTGCACACAATGTTTAAGCACTACTAGAAATGGCTGAGGAGGTATTGTGGCCGAAACACTGACTCGCGGTCCTTTGAAGACATCGAGAGCATCCCTCTCCAAGGGTCTATTGACCGTATTGGTTTCTACAGTAGGGCTTTACATTTTGAGCGCCGTTTTTGCTCCCACCAGCATCACAGCCGGACCTCAACTGAGCATGCTTGCTTTTGCCTCGGTCTTGGCAGTAGTTGGTCTCGGACAGATGCTCGTAGTTCAGCAGGGCGGAATCGATCTGTCTGTGCCCGGCGCAGTTTCCCTCGCAGTAGTGATTGCAAGCCACCAACCAAATGGCGACGACAGCAAACTGCTCGGCGCAGTTGTCATGGCCTACGGGTTTTCACTCTTGGCGGGTTTTCTAAACGGAGCACTGGTCGGTCTCTTGAAACTAAATCCAATCATTGCGACGCTCGGCACCAATGCACTCTTGTTTGGAGCTGTGCTTGGTATTTCCGGTGGGACTCCAAGGGTCACAACAGTTTTACTCCAGGACATCGTTCACGGCTTGACCTGGGGAATTCCTAACGAGGTTTTCTTTGTGGTTGCAATAACCGGCATCGTGACCCTGGTTTTGAAGAAGACGACCGCAGGTCGCAGATTTGAGGGAGTCGGGTCTTCCGGACCCGCAGCGAGAATTGCTGGACTTCGAGTAACAACTCACAACACGCTTGCCTATGTCTGGGCCCAATTATTGTTCACCACGGCCGGGGTGATGCTCGCTGGCGTTACCAACCAACCAACTGCTTTCCAAGGGAACTCCTACCTTCTGCCCTCCGTTGCAGTTGTAGTACTGGGTGGAACCTCGTTGCTTGGGGGAAGAGGACTTCCTCTTGCAACCGTAATCGCAGCTCTATTTTTGACGCAGCTCGATCAATTCGTTCTGGCCCTTGGCGTGCCATTTGCCATCCGAACTTTGGTTCAGGCTGCAGCCCTTGGAATTGGTGTAGCTGCCTACACGATCAACTGGTCTGGCGTGCGTGCACGTCTAAAAGAATTGCTGAGCACGGCCCGTGCCAGTAATGGCAATAAGAAATCTTTTAGCCCTCCGGTCTAGAAGAAACCTTCACAGGTATGTGAACTAAAACGAAAGAGGAACCTATGTTAAAGACTCATCGCAGAGTCTCGATGGCATTCGCTGCTATCGGCGTCAGCGCACTAGTGCTGGCTGGTTGTGCTTCTGCAACCACAGAGACTGCAACAACAGAGACCGCAGCCGGCGGAGACACCGAAGAGACAACAACAAACGGTGATGTTCCGTCCTGGTGTGGTCCAAACGAAGCTTCACTTGGCCTACTAGATGGCTTCGGTGGAAACAGCTGGCGTCTAATTACCACCGCAGCCGGTGCTGATGAGGTTGCCAAGTGCCCAAGCATCACAAGCTACGAGTATGCAGATGGCCAGGGTGACACCCAGAAGGCTATCTCTGACATCCAGGGAATGGTTGCCAAGGGTATCGACGCACTGGTTGTATTCCCAGACTCCGGCCCAGCGATGCTTCCTGCACTTCGCAGTGCATACGAGGCTGGCGTTGTAACAGTTCCTTACCGCGTGTTCCCAGATGGTACAGCTGGAGTTGACTACGACCTATGGGTTGGAGCGGACTTCTTCGCTGACGGTGTTTCATGGGGTAACTGGATCAAGGCCAACTTCCCAGATGGCGCAAAGGTGCTATTCCTCTCAGGTCCTGCTGGAAACAGCCAGGGAACTACCGAGCGTGAGGGTTTTGAGTCGGTTCTAACCGACGCAAAGTACGAGATGATCGGTGAGCAGCCTTTCGAGGTTACAAACTGGGACCCAGCTTTGAGCCAGAGCGTTCTAACAGCAGCAATTGCTAAGTACCCACAGATTGACGTAATCGTTTCTGACTTTGGACCGTCACTTGTTGGTGCGCTTCCAGAGTTCCAGAAGGCCGGACGTTCAATCCCTGCAATGACCGCTTCTGACGGAAACGTTCTTGCTTGTTTCTGGGAGGACAACAAGGATGCAAACCCTGACTTCAAGTTGATGACAGTGCCGACTGGTAACGATAATGTTCGTCTAGCAGTTCAGCACGCTGTGGCTCGCGCGACCGGTGGAGTTATTCCAACCGAGACCGCATGGGCCGGACCTGTCTTCGAAGACTCGACAGACCCAGCAAAGCCAGTTACTTGCCGCACCGATCTTCCTGGTGGCTTGTACTTGTCTGCTGAAATGTCAGGCGAAGCCCAGGCAGAACTACTGAAGTAACAAGTTGAGTTTTAGGCCCCGAGTTGTGCTAGCGAACTCGGGGCCTATAACCAAGTAAAAAGGAAAACAATTGAAAACCCAGAACGACATCGTCATGGAGATGGTTTCCATCTCAAAAAACTACTCGGGCGTGCCGGCGCTAAAGGACGTATCCCTTGAGGTTCGCGCTGGGGAGATCCATGCACTTCTGGGCGAAAACGGAGCGGGTAAATCTACGCTCATGAATGTAGCCACTGGCACCGTATCTCCTTCGGCGGGGCACATAACCATAGATGGACACAGTTATTCAGAACTGACACCATCATTGGCAGCGTCTCTGGGAATCGCCATTGTGCACCAACACCCAGCCGTGCTTCCAGATCTGACGGTTTTGGAAAACTTCCTGGTCGCGCTTCCGCGATCCGTGTTCAAGGCAAAGGGCTCACCGTCAACCGTAGTTGAGGAGCTTTTGAGCCGAGTTGGGCTAACACTAAGACTTTCGCAGCGAGTTGAAAAACTTACTGTTGCGCAGAAACATCTAATTGAGATCGCCAAGGCACTTGCCGTTAACCCGAGAATTTTGGTCTTGGATGAGCCAACCGCTCCGCTCGGGCAAGACTCGGTGGAAATATTGTTTGACCTAGTTGAGAAGGCGGTTGCCCAGGGAACAGCAGTTATCTACATCACCCATCGACTAGCTGAGGTTCGCAGAGTTGCGCAAAAAGTAACCGTTCTTCGAGATGGCGTTACGAGGGCAACCTCGGATGTGTCAGCCGTTACCGACTCTGAACTACTGGCCCTGATAATCGGAAGAGAACTCAGTTCGACATTCCCGCCAAAGTTTCTCGGTCAAACCGAGGATGCGAACTTCGTCGTGAACAACCTAAGCGGCAGCGGTTTCTCAGAAGTTTCCTTGACTGCCCATCGCGGTCAGATTATTGGCATATCTGGCATCGTTGGGAATGGCCAGACGCAGCTTCTCAGAGCGCTGGCCGGTCAGGATGATTTCGACGGCGAGATTTCGATTTCCGGTTTAAGAATGTCAAGACGTTCGCTGCTGGGGACTGCCGCTCTGATGCCTGCCGATCGTCAGCACGAAGGGCTGATGATGAGAATGAGCGTTCGCGAGAATGCCTCAATCGCTGCACTTAAGAAGTTCAAGGTTCGAGGCCTGTTAAGTCGTAAGAAGGAACAGGACGCTGTTGTCGAGTCGCTGAACTCTCTGGCCGTGAAGGCTCCGGGCATCGATGCCCTAGTCTCGTCCTTGTCTGGCGGCAACCAGCAGAAGGTCGTCATGTCAAGGGCCTTGCTCTCCGACCCAATAATGGTTCTTGCCGACGAGCCAACCCAGGGCGTTGACGTCGGTGCTCGTTCCGAGCTTTATCAAATTCTTAGAAACATTTCCCATGATGGCATTCCCGTTGTGGTTTCATCCTCCGACTCCAAGGAACTAGAAGGGCTTTGTGACGTGGTTTATGTCATGTCAAGGGGCCAGATCGTTGATGTTCTAAAGGGTGACGAGATTAAAGAGAAGCGGATGGTTGACGCGGCAATTTCTTCAACCACCCAGGCGATTAGAGTCGAGCGACAGGTCCGGAAAGTTGCCATGGCGGGCAATCGCTCGGTGACCTCCAGAATCAAGTCTTTTCTCGAGGGCGACTACGCACCAACCGTGCTACTGGTCGCGGTTATGGCGGTTCTTGGCAGCTACATTCTTTCGATTAACGACAAGTACCTGAGCGATTTCAACGTCTCGTCCGTACTGCTTCTGGCAAGCGCACTTGGCTTCATCGCGCTCGGACAGACGGTAGCGATGATGACCGGGGGTATTGATCTTGCCGTGGGGCCACTTGCCGGCTTGCTGGTTGTCATCTCATCCTTCTTTTTCTTGAAAGAGTCTTCGGGCACGTCCATGCTTTTAGGCATTTTGGCCATGATCGCGGTGTCGATAGGGGTCGGATTGCTCAACGGGTCACTAATCAGATATCTAAAATTCACTGCGATCGCAGCCACTCTCACAACCTATATCGGACTCGGAGGCGTCAGCTTTTTGCTGCGCAGTGCTCCGGATGGTTACATTGACACCGATGTCACTCAGTTGATAACTACAAAACTAGGACCCTTGCCGGTGGCATTTGCCGTTTTGGTACTGGTAACCATCTGCATGGAGTACGTTCTCAGGCGCCGCCCTTGGGGATGGCGCTTGAGGGCTACAGGCTCTGAAGAAGAAGCGGCACGACGCGTCGGAGTTAAAGTCAACGGAGTATTTCTCCGCGCCTATGTGGCGTCTGGATTGTTCACCTTCTTGGGTGCAATCATGCTTATGGCACAGCTAGGCATTGGTGATGCCTCCCAAGGTGTTGGCTATACGCTAACTAGCATCACTGCTGTAGTACTAGGTGGGACAAGCCTCCTGGGTGGGCGAGGAACCTTTGTTGGGAGCCTCTTCGGCGCGGTACTACTTGTTCAGGTGATGAACTCGACAGTTTTCTTGGGTCTGAGTCAGATGTGGCAGTACATATTTCAAGCACTCCTGATTTTGGTCGCCGCCATCACCTATAGCGTTGCCAGGAACAGGAAAAAACAGGCTCAGGGCTAGGCAGTAATCATCTAGAAGTGGGGATTCTCTTCTGAGTCCCTACGCGGGACTACATGCCCATTTGGCGTCGCGTTACTTCAGACACAGCGGACCAGTCGCTCTTGGCAAGCTCTTCATCCTGAAGTGCTGTCTCAAATAGCTTCTTCAAAAGTGGAACCGCTGGAATCTTTAGGTTGAGATCCTTTGCCGCGCTTTCAACCAAGTTCAAGTCTTTTAGCCCCATCTCCATTAGGAAACCAGCCGGCTGATAATTCTTATTTGCGATCATTGGCCCATATCCCGCATACGCAGTTCCCGAGAAAGCGGCAAAAGTAAGAATTTCGACAAAGACATTCGGATCAATCTCGGCGCTTTCAACCATGGCAATAGATTCGCCCATGGCTTGCAGCGCGTGGATTAGGTTGTAGTTCACGCCGATCTTTACAAGTGAAGCAAACCATGGCTCTTGGCCGACGTGAAATGTCTTTCCGCTGAACTTGTCTATGTAAGGTTGTGCTTTAGCAAGCGCGTTGCCATCCCCACCAGCAACTGTGACTAGCTTGCCCGCGGTCGCAACGTGCGGCCTGCCCAATACGGGACCAGCTATGTAGCTAATCCCGGCTGCTTTGTGCCTGCGGTAAAGCTCCTTGGTGGCCTCAAGCGAAACAGTTGCTTGGTTGACATGCACTGTTTCTTTGGACACAGATCCAAGTAGCTCTTCGCTGAATACTTGTAGCACTGCGGCATCGTTACTAAGCATCGAGAAAACCACATCGGACTCAAAGGCAGCAGTGACGTCATTCGCGATTTTGACCCCCTGATTCTCAAAGACTTCCATGGGTGCTCGTGAGCGGTTGAAAACTTTTGTATCAACACCCTCATCGACTAGTTTTTGGGCGATCGCCGCGCCCATAGAGCCGAGTCCGATTACGCTCACCTGTGATTTGGTCATGAGCTTAATTCTCCAAGGACGAATTCCAGTTCTCTTGTTACATAATCAACAATATCCCCTGTTTTCAGCTCCTCTGGCAATACATCCCAGGTGTAGGTTTCAATTTCAAGGTGATCAGACAGTGGTTGATCCTTGTGCATAGACAAAGCTTGCTGGACTGCAAATCTCGTTGTTTTGAACGGCCCTATCTCCTCTAGGAAAACTGGAACGTGGAAGTGCGTTCGCATTTCAGCAGGCTCCGGGTTTGCTTCAAATGCGTCCAGGGCCTCTCCAAGGTTCAAATATTTCACTATTCCCGAAGCTGTCTTAAGGCTTGTTTGGCTTAGGTAGATGGTGTCTGTAAACCTTCTTAGCTTGGGCACTTTTTCGACGCTCAGTTTCTCCACCCAAAGCGCTGCAGCTTCTTGAAGCTTGAATATTGGGATGCCTGCCGCAACCAGCTTCGACAGAGATGCCGGAATGTCCTCGAATCCAACGGCTTGGTGGCCAATGTCAAAGACAATACCTAAGTATCGCCTGGCCGCCCCTTCGGCCTCACTGATCGGAATGCCAGCCACTCTAGCTAGCTCTTTGATGCCGGCCTCGGAGTAAATTCGCCTTTTGAAAAACTCGACCGTCTCGTCGGTTGTTTCCAAATAGCAGGCCGGCTCTGGCTCAATCGATAGCTTTACTCGACGACCTGTTTTCTGCTCTAGGTGATAGAGGTGAGAGAGCACTTCGAAGACGCCGGTTGTGAATTTAGCAATGTAGTTCTCGTCTGAAACATTTGGCGCGAAGGCAAGGGGAGCAGTCTGAATAGAAGGGCTCACATCTGCGTCGGTAATGTCCACCAAGATGTCCGCGATCGACTTGGTGTACTCAATTCGCTGCTGTGAAGTCCAATCTGGCTCGTAAACCTGCTCCATGACTCTTTGCCCCTTGAAGGGTCCAAATGGGAAAGCGTTGATAGTGAAAACGTAAAGGCCATTTTCATCTAGAAATGCCTTCAGGCTCACCCGCTCGTCTGCGGATTCGGAAAGAGTCTTTGCAGATGACCCTGAAATACGAAGAGAGACCCCAAACTTCCCTGTAACCCCCAGGCGCTGTTTGATTTGGGGGACAAACTCTTCCAGACTCGAGCGCATTTGCTCCCAGTTGTCGCCGGGGTGGACCAGTGTCGAGTAAGTCAGGTGACCAAGAGATTTCTCTAGTTTCATGGGGGCTCCTTTTGCTACTGATAGTCTATGTGCAGTCATGCTGAACGGTTTAAGATTGACGACAAACATTATTAGGCCCGACCTGGCGATGTTTTTCAAGGGTTTCGGCGTAGTTGTGTACCTGTATTGAAATTTAGTGAGATTATTGAGAGGTGCCCTTATTGTCACAGATGACCACAGGGCGGAAACCGGAGTGGGGATGCGGGAACTAGCAGTAGGCGCTGAGCTAAGAAGAGTCCGTGCCGAGAAGAAGTTGAGTTTACGCAGCGTTGCGTCGGCGGTCGGAGTTTCGGCGAGCTTGTTGTCTCAGGTTGAGACCGGCAAAACACAGCCATCCGTGAGCACACTCTATGCACTAGTCAGCCATTTGGGAATTTCACTTGATGGCATCATGTCAGGCACCGCTGGCCCCTCAACAGGACCGGTTGAAAAGGTTCATACCGCTAATTCTGTTCTGCAGCGGGGCTCGGACAACCCAACAATTGATATGGAAAACGGCGTGACCTGGGAACGCTTGGCACACGGCACAGCCAACCTCGCTGACCCACTGCTTGTCACGTATCCACCTGGGAGCTCATCTTCGCTCGAGGGAAAGCTAATGCGCCATTCCGCTCAGGAGTATGGATATCTTCTGCAGGGGACATTAACTTTGAAGCTGGAATTCGAAACAATCCAGATTAACGCCGGTGATTCGTTCTCGTTTGATGCCAACCGGCCTCACTTGTATCGAAATGAGTCCGGGGAAACGGTCAAGGGAATCTGGTTTGTTATTGGAACAAGCGATCCACAATATGACCCGCCCGAGACTCGACTGGCTGAGGGCCACTCGGCAGCATCCGCCGTTGATGTTTTGCGGATCATGAAGCAAAGCAAGACTCTCAAAATCTAGCTGCCTGAATTAACCTCAACATCAAAAATAGCTAAGGAGCAAATTGGCGATTCCAACCCTTCACGGAACGGATCATATTGGCTTCACGGTTCCTGATATCGAAAAAGCCACGGAGTTTTTTGTTGACGTGATTGGTTGCGAATTGGTTTATTCGCTGGGTCCATTTCAAAAAGATGACGATTGGATGAAAGACCATCTCAACGTCCACCCAAGAACCATCATGCGAGAGCTCCGTTTTTTTAGATGCGGTAACGGAACTAACTTTGAAGTGTTTCAATACGAGCCGGCCGAGGGCCAAGCCCCGCAGCCCAGAAACAGCGACATTGGTGGCCACCATCTAGCCTTTTACGTTGATGACCTGGATTTGGCGATTACCTACCTAAAGTCAAAGGGGGTCGAATTCCTTGGAGAGCCAACCACCAGCGCAAACGCGTCACTCGGTCAGCGTTGGGTGTATTTCCTGAGCCCGTGGGGCATGCAATTTGAGCTCGTTAGTTTTCCAGAGGGCAAGCAGTATGAGCAGGATGCCAAGGTAACGCTCTGGCACCCTAAGTTCCCGGCCAACTAGTTAGCAACTACCTGTCAGTCCCAGGCATCAAAGACTGCAGCAGTGGCAACGGTCCCTGCAGCCGAAGCTAGTTTTTGATGCGCCGGATGGATTTGGTAAGCCTCCAGCGCGGCTTCATCCTTGAACTCGGATACGAACCCCGCCTGGTAGGGGGCTGTTGGCTCCTGGGGAATCCTGAACCACCAACTTGAAATCTCGCTAATTTCATCGGCTAGGAATTCAAATCGAGCAATAACCTCGTCAAATTCGGCCTTTGAAACCTCGGGCTTGCGTTGGAACATAACAATGTGCTTGAGCATTGGAGGCCTCTTCTGTTTGCTAATTCTGTACAAAAAACATAACAATTATGTCTTTTCACCCACTTTATGGGATTTTCATTGAATAATGTTTAGTGCTACTTGACGGAAAGTCGAGGTTTCAGAGTTTGTTCAGTCCAAAGGAGGGCGTGATGGGTCGGTTGGATCAGAAAAGAGTCCTAATCACGGGTGCCGGAAGCGGTATTGGCGAGGGCTTCGCGAAGGGCCTGGCAGCTGAAGGCGCAACTGTCGGAATTGTGGATCTAAACCTAGAGCACGCGAAATCCGTAGCTGACGAGATAAATGCCTCCGGTGGCAAAGCTCTTGCCCTAGCAGCCGACGTTGCAGAAAGAACGCAAATGGCAAAAGCCATTTCGAAGTTCGTCGAATTCTCAACTGGACTTGATGTGATATTTAACAACGCTGGTTTCAATAAACCGATGCCACTACTTGAGGTTACCGAAGAAAATTTCAACGCGATTATGCGCGTAAACGGTCTTGGCGTGCTTATCGGTATTCAGGAGGCTGCCAAGGTGATGATTGCTCAGGGCACTGGTGGCAAAATTATTAACACGTCTTCGGTGGCTGGTCGACAGGGCTACCCAGACTTTGCCCCATATTCGGCAAGCAAGTTCGCCGTGAATGCTCTGACCCAAGCGGCTGCGCGCGGGCTAGCTTCACACGGGATAACCTGCAACTCATTTTCACCGGGCGTTGTTGATACCCCGCTCTGGGTGAGTTTGGATAAAGATCTGATTGACATGGGCGCTACTCAGAATCCTGGCCAAGCCATAAATGAATTCTCTTCAGACATCTTGGTGGGCCGTCCGGCTCTGGCCAAAGACCTTCTTGGAACAGCGATGTTCTTGGCATCAAGTGACTCTGATTACATGACGGGACAAACAATAATGATCGATGGTGGAAAGGTGCTCCTTTAGGAGAAACTATGAAAGCTCTGCAATTTATGGCCGAAAACAACATGGCCGTCAACGAAATAGAAAAGCCAGGAATTGGACCTGATGAGGTTCTTTTAGCAGCTAGATCGGTGGGCATTTGCCACAGCGATATCGAACTGCTTGAAGGTCGCTACATCATCCCTTTCAGTTATCCGATTATCCCCGGGCACGAGTGGTCTGCGGAGGTTATTGAAGTTGGCTCCAAGGTCTCAACATTGTCACCAGGCGACCGAGTCGTGGGCGAGTGCGTTATTGGCATGGAGCACTTCGGCTTTTCGATCTCTGGTGCAATGGCCGAGTACTTTATCGCCAAGGAGACGTGGCTTCACAAGATTCCAGCGGAAGTGTCATGGACTGCTGGCGCGCTAGTCGAGCCTTTTAGCTGCGGTTACTATGCTGCCCAGAAGGCCGACAATTTGGACGCCTCCGACACCGTAATTGTGTTTGGTGCCGGACCAATCGGACTTGGCGTCGTGGCAGCAGCCAATGCTAAAGGCGCCAGGGTGATTATTGCTGAACCCTCCCAGGCCCGCATTGAGGTTGCCAAGAAACTTGGCGCGGAGTCATCCTTTGACCCAAGTGCCTCGGACGCAGTTCAGCAGGCGATGAAGTTGACAGATGGCAAGGGTGCGACCGTGGTTTTTGAGGCCAGCGGAAAGCCACAGGCCATGGCAATGACATTCCAGGTCGCAGCATTTAGGGCTCGATTGGTAAACATCGGCATCAATGTTGGCGACTCAGCGACAGCAGAGCTTGGGCTGATTCAATCCAAAGAGCTTCAGGTTCGCGGAATCATTGGTTCACCTGGAGTCTGGCCAGAAACAATTAGATTTCTTGCCAAGACCGGTATAGATCTAAGTCCTCTGGTCACCAAGCAGTTTGACATTGCCGATGCGGCTTCGGCTTACGAGGCTGTTCTTAACGACAAGAGTCAGATCAAGGTACACATCCAATCCACGGCTAGCTAGTAGGCACCCTTTAGGTAAGTTTGATGGGACTTTACAGATTGCTTTAATCTGCCTAAACTGTTCAGTAGAGCTACACAACTTGATTTGAAAGCAAGGAAGCGTTATGGCAATCCCAACTTACGGGTTTAACTCAGTCGACTGGGAGAACAGAGTTGACCATTCAAGGCTGCGTTCTGAGCGACTAGCCCGCCTGAAGGCGGAGCTCGAGAAGTCGTCGGTCGGCGCCTTGCTCACCTTTGATTTTCATAACATTCGCTACATGACCGGTACCCACATCGGCACTTGGGCCATGGACAAGATGATTCGATATGCGGTTCTCCCTCGCAATGGCGAGGCTGTCTTGTGGGACTTCGGATCAGCCGCGAAGCACCACCAGCTCCAAACTCCATGGCTGGACGACGCACACGCCTCGCACACGCATTCTGACCTAAACGGTCACGAGCCACACCACGGTGCTTCGAAAGTTGGAGTTGGCGCAAGGGCAGGTATTTCTACTCTTCGTGGCGCGATGCATCCAAACTCGCAACAAGCAGAGGCCGTTGCGGACAAGGTTTACGAAGTCCTGGCAAGCCATGGACTCCAAAACGAACCAATCGGTGTGGACATCATCGAGCTTCCGGTTCTTTTCGCACTTCAGGCCAAAGGTATTCAGGTAGTTGACGGACAGCAGATTTTCTTAGAAGCAAGGCGCATCAAAACAGCCGATGAGCTGACCCTCTTGACTTCGGCCGCTTCCATGGTTGACGCGGCTTACGAAAAGCTTTACGAGTTCCTGAGGCCTGGGGTTAAAGAGAATGAAATTGTCGGCCTGGTTTCAAAGGTCTTGTATGACCTGGGCTCTGAACATGTCGAGGGCGTTAACGCGATTTCTGGTGAACGGTGCTCACCGCACCCGCACGTTTTTAGCGATCGCCTAATTCGCCCAGGTGACCCTGCATTCTTCGATATTTTGCACAGCTACATGGGATACCGGACTTGCTACTACCGAACCTTTGCAGTTGGCAGTGCATCGCCTGCTCAGCGAGACGCTTACAGGATCTGTCGCGAGTACATGGACAGGGCAATCGCACTTGTGAAGCCAGGTGCCACGACCGCTGACATCGTCGCCGTCTGGCCAAAAGCCGAGGAGTTTGGTTTCGCCAACGAAGAAGCAGCCTTTGCCTTGCAGTACGGACACGGCGTTGGCTTGTCGATTTGGGAAAAGCCAATCTTCAGCCGGCTAGTTTCGTTCGATAACCCTGAGGTTCTTGAGGCAGGCATGGTCTTTGCTCTTGAGACCTACTGGCCATCTAAGGACGGCTGGGGCGCGGCTCGCATCGAGGAAGAAATCGTTGTCACTGAGACTGGATGCGAAGTAATCACTAAGTTCCCAGCTGAGGAACTATTGGTAGCTGGACAGCGTTACTACGGTGTGGACGGCCCGATAAACCTAACCAGGGATTCGCAGTCTCATTTGAACACTTCCACGTTCAACAATGTTGGCAACAACGGCTAGCTAGCCAAAAAGCTCCGGCAGAGTCGACGCCCAGCCGCTCCTAATGTTGTCAAGGCTCAGATCCGCAATGTCCTTGATTTCTACTAGACCTGAGGTTGCATCGGTAACGCCGATTCGAAGGCATGGAACGCCTCTGGCGTCGCAGAGAGCCTGGAACTTCACATCGTCTTCTCTGCCAACACTGACAAGCACCCTGGTCTGAGACTCTGAGAACAAAGCTGCTGTTTGGTCGACGCCATCGCGGTCAAGAACGTCACCGAGCCAGATTCTGGCACCGACGTTGAACCGAAGTGATGCTTCTAGCACCGCGATGCCGAGACCACCCTCGGAAAGATCGTGAGCGGATTCAATAAGCCCCTGGATGCTTGCCCCATGCAACAAGTCTGCAAGCAGCTTCTCTTTTGCCAGGTCCAACTTCGGAGGCTGACCACCTAGGTGGTCATGAATGTCTTTGGCCCAAGCCGAACCATCTAGTTCGTCAAAAGTGGTGCCAAGAAGATAAATGTTGTTGCCATCATCTTGCCAACCGGAGGGGATTCTTCTTGCGACATCGTCAATGACACCTAGGACACCGACTACCGGAGTCGGGTAGATGGCGACATCACCCGATTGGTTATAGAAGCTGACGTTTCCACCGGTGACCGGGATGCCTAGTTCAAGACAAGCATCCGCGAGTCCTGCGGTTGCTTCCTTGAATTGCCACATCACCTCTGGGTTTTCAGGAGAACCGAAGTTTAGGCAGTTAGTTACCGCTCTTGGCACCGCTCCGGTGACTGCAACGTTTCTGTAGGCTTCGGCCAGAGCTAGCCTGGCTCCCTCGTAGGGGTTTAGGTAGGCGTATTTCCCGTTGGCATCGGTTGCCAGTGCAACACCAAGGCCTGATTCTTCAGAGACTCGGATCATGCCGGAATCATCCGGCATCGAAAGCGCTGTGTTGCCGCCCACGTACTTGTCATATTGCGCCGTGATCCAGCTCTTGTCAGCCTGGTTGGGGGTTGCAATTAGCTGCATGAGCTGAGTTGCTAGCTCGCTTGCGTTTTTAGCTCTTGGAAGCTTTGCCGAGCTGTTGTCATTCAGTTCGTTTTGGTAAGCAGGATAGGCAACTGGGCGCTCATAGACCGGGCCATCATGGGCCACGGTCCTTGGTGGGACATTGACGATTTCTTCGTGACCCCAGTTGATGTAAAGGCGGTCTTCGTCGATAACGTCTCCAAGTACTGAGTACTCAACCTCCCACTTGTTTACGATGCGCTCGAATTCTTTTAGGCGCTTTTTCGGAACCACTGCACACATGCGCTCTTGAGACTCTGACATGAGAATCTCTTCTGGGGTTAGCGATTCATCCCTCAAAAGCACATTCTTTAGCTGCACGCGCATGCCTTTGCCACCGTTTGAGGCAAGTTCTGACGTGGCGCAGGAGATTCCGGCACCACCTAGGTCTTGAATACCAGCGACTACTCCGGAGTGAAACAGCTCAAGGCAGCACTCAATCAGGACCTTCTCGGCAAATGGGTCGCCGACCTGAACTGCTGGGCGCTTGGTTGGGCCGGTTGACTCGAAGGTTTCCGAGGCTAGAACCGAAACGCCGCCGATTCCATCGGCGCCAGTTCTTGCTCCGAAGAGAATCACTAGGTCGCCTGGATTTGAAGCCTTGGCAAGTTTTAGGTCTTCGTGCTTCATTGAGCCAATGGATAGCGCGTTGACAAGGGGATTGCCCTGATAGACCGAGTCAAAGACTGTTTCGCCACCGATGTTTGGAAGCCCTAGGCAGTTACCGTAGAAGCTGATGCCATCCACTACGCCGTGGACAACGCGAGCAGTGTCGGGGTGGTTAGGGGCACCGAAGCGAAGCTGGTCCATGACTGCAATTGGTCTTGCACCCATTGACAAGATGTCACGAACAATTCCGCCGACACCGGTTGCTGCACCCTGGAAGGGTTCGATGTAGCTGGGGTGGTTATGGCTTTCAACCTTGAAGGTGACAGCTAGGCCTTCGCCGATGTCCACTACCCCGGCGTTTTCACCCATGCCAACCATGAGGTATTTTTTCATCTCGTCAGTTACTTTTTCGCCAAACTGACGAAGGTAAATCTTTGAGGACTTGTAGCTGCAGTGCTCGGACCACATCACCGAATACATGGCAAGCTCCGAGGAGGTTGGCCGGCGGCCAAGGATATTTTTTATTTCTTCGTACTCGTCTTGCTTGAGGCCGAGTTCTTGCCAGGGCTGTTCTTTATCTGGCTCAGTGTTGGCGTTATCGGTCGTGTCGACGCCGCTTGGCTCGAGTGTTTTTTGGTTAAACAACTTCAAGAATTCACCACCATTTTTAGAACGCTTTCAAAAAACAAAAGCCCGTCTATGCCAGAGCGCATTGCGGTTGGAGTGTCTGGACCAAA
>Ga0209137_1002826_pt1 | contig 14932 bp, 21 predicted proteins | sample SaaInl5LU_22_DNA_FD_184642 | JGI IMG/M metagenome (GOLD analysis project Ga0209137, IMG submission 184642) | Marine microbial communities from expanding oxygen minimum zones in the Saanich Inlet - ESP_105LU_22_DNA (SPAdes) (version 2) | ecosystem: Environmental > Aquatic > Marine > Intertidal... | reverse complement strand
ATCAATAAATATACCGAGCTCAATCCCTACAAGGGTGCTCCCAACCCCCATGTTATGGGTAACCGTCTAGACTTGGCGAAAAATCAACTTGCGAACAATCCCTTCAGCAAGTCCATTAATTAAATAGAAACACTCATTAAAATTATATACCTAAATTTTAATGGAGGTCCACACCTTAGAAATCGATAGTAGCGAACGCGACTATTCGAAATACCCAGACCCGCACAACTATGTCATCGACTTGAAGAACGAAATCTACGACATTCAGAAGATCACACTGTTGTCCGCTCGTATACCCAATAGTCAGACACTGATCCACACTCATAATAACACGTTTAGTGTCGATAGTGCGACCATCAGTTTACCGAATCGTTCTTTCGCAAATGGTGACGACCTCGCGTCGAACATCACCGATCACGTGACCGATCTCACTGTCACCTACGACTCCAACACGAATGCACTGTCCTGGTTAAATGGGAGTAACTCACCCATAGTTCTGGAGTTTGGTGATGGGACAAATGCTCGCTACGGACTGGGTACGATGGACGATGTTTCCAACCTTATCACTTCTGAGTTTACGACACCCCACCAAGTGTTTGGGTTACCACCCCAGAATATAACGATAGCACAGGATACGAGCTATACCGGTGGTAGCATCAACCTAGAAGGTCCGAATGCCATGGTGTTACGTTTAGGAACTGGTTCTGAAACATTCAACAAAGATGTATACGTTCGAGAACCCTTCTACACTGGACAACTTTTATTGGGTGGTTCATTCATCAATCATAGCATCGACGATCCCATAGAACATACATTCTTCTCTGGACCACAAAAAAGTTTGAAACAGTTACATGTCACCTTCTTCACGATGAGCCAAGGACGACTCATTCCCTACGATTTTAGAAATCAGGAACACGTGCTGAAATTTAAGATCGAATGTAACACTGGAAAGTTCAAAGCCATCTCGAAGCATACAGCTTCAGATGTTGGGGTTTTACCACCGCCTATAAGCATCCCCGAATTGGAGGATCCGTATAGATGGAATCAGCAGTATGTACTGATTGCTATCATCGCATTTTTGGGTATATTCGTCCTAATCATCACTCGTAAGAGAACTTAGCGGGTGATGGCGTACACGGGAGCGACGGGCTTCTTCACGGTGGGGGAGAAGCGAGAGATCACGAGGTACACAACGACCGACAGAAGAGTCGTGAAGAGAGCGGTGAGACCGTAGTGGAGACCACCGTTCTTCTGGACGCGAACGATCTGGTTGATCGCCCAACGGACAAGGTCGAGCCACGAGATGGCAGCCGCGAAGGAGAAACCCGCGACGACGGAGTTGAGGGACTGGGTCTGGAGTTCCTTGGTGAGTACCTGGACGGTTTCGATGGCAGGGCCGGACATTTATTGTAGGCATAGAAAATTATTCCGGTAATAATTCAACCTCTGTTAGGATCTTTTGATATTTTTGTATGGAGTACCCCTTTGTCACCTGGAAATTTTCTTCGGTATCACAGTCTGAATCTGAGTCGGAACTTGAATCTTCATCGATGATTTTAAATTCATTGCTTGTCCATCCCACCGGGTCCATTACTATTAATAGCATTTTTTAACATCTCTTCTGCCGGACTCTGGGGAATCCAGTCCCCCCAATGATCGTAGGCTTCATTAACCTTGATAAATCTAGAATCATCTCCTGAGTACCTGATAAATGGAGGGCATTCATCGTCATTCACTTCTTCCAACGAATCGTCATCGTCGTCTTCTTGTTCGTCGTATATTTCTGGAAAAAATGAACCGATATGGTCACCAACAGTATTCATCGCACAATACTTTGTAGCGTATTCAACATCTTCTGCTGTCACGGTATCACGACCCGTTGCTTTGCAGTATTCGCAAGCTATGAGCATACTTTTTTCGAGGACGGGTGTCATTATGTCAATCATGGACGTAATGTATTGTTGTTCCATTACGTATTAAATATCATTCGCATCATACCTTTATCTAGTCTAAGTATGTTGTAACTTAAAGCGTAGACGTTAAGTGTTCGGTCATATGTTGTATTTTCAGTCAGGTTGGCTGTGATCAGTTGATTGTTGATGAGGCTAAAGTTTACTTGACCCGTCGGTTGTGCCTGTTCTGGTTCACATGCGAAACTGTAACTGTAGAAACGCCGTATCAATGGTGTCTTGGAATGATGGATCGCTGGTTGAATCGCTTTGAGAAATACAAAGTTACCAGTATCCTTGTCGAGAATCGGTGTGTCGTTGAGCGACAGCTCTAAACTTTTTAGGTTTTCGTAGAAGATGAGTTTATTCTCACTCGTGATTCTGTCGTTGTCATAGTCAAAGGGTGACACGAAATCACTGTATTCCTTATTGTTGACCCGCTTTATCACGAAATACAGTTCCTTGACTGGATTCACGAATTGTGTCCTGATCTTGTGGGATTCAATTGATTTTGGCATGATGTAGGTTCCTTGTTGTATCTGTGTGATGACATAGTCTTTCGTGTGTTTTTTTACGAAGGTTCGTTCATAGTCATCAAGAAATGCCATCTCTAGGCAGACTTTACAGTTCTTAATCTGATTGGGAAACAACCTAGAAATTTCTTGATCGACGTTGACGATGATGGTTTCGGATTGTGTGTTTATCTTTTTTATTGTTAAGTAATTATTCTGTGGGGTATTGCCCACGTATGTATAGTAATTCATATTGTAGGATATATCGGCAATTACACCCGACCCATTCATCACGAGATCTGATTCGCTCAATACCCTGTCCCAGTCAACCCCATTATAAATATATAGTCGAACAAGTGACTTGTTTGCGAATGTATCAGCATCTATATATGCCAATGTGTTCCCATCGTCGGACATTTTGAAATCGTAAAGTTCATTTATGTCTTCTATACGCACATAAAGTGAAGATTTTAGTGTCCAACCATTGTCGTTAAATGAATAGACGTATGTATACCTTTCAGTGAGAAAAGCTATAATGGTACCGTTCTTAGAAATGGTGATATCTTCAACGTCGCGAAGATTTAAGTTTAATCCACTTTTAGACCCATCAGAGTTTACTATCTTTACAACCCCATTGACACTATCATATCTGACATATACATTAAGATCTCTAGAAACCGCAAATACACGATGGATAAACGGGTCATTGTCCACGAATTCACTTGGTGGATCCGTTGGATTCGTTAATGAATATATTTTTACGGAGGTGTCGTAAATAACTACACTTGTTTCGTCGTAGTTAAAAAAGAGCCTTGTTTCAAAGGTTGATGTGTTTGTATGAAATTGATCCGTTACAATATTGTTAAATGCACTGTCACTTGTGATGTTATAAACTCTGACAATATATTCGTTAGTAACCGCCCTTGTCACAGTAGCGAAATATTTACCCGTCTTGGAAATGTACAATTTTATAAACGTTTCTCCACCAAATGATAGATCGACACCATTTATCTGTGGCGTCGCCGTAAATAAACGAATGTCACGATTACGCTTGAAAACTTTTATACTAAACCCAATGAAGGCCAATAATATGAGACCGTTATCCGATATACGAACCGAAGATATACCTAACACGGGCAGCGTCTGTGTTGCATTTACAGTATATGACGTGTTCGTGTTGAATAAGATAGAATTCACAACTTGTGTAACAAGTGCCTGATATCCTACACCATAAACATTGCTCCCGGTGTCCGTACTGTTTTCAACTCCCTGAACGATAATATCGTCGTAATTCTCAACGGATCTCGTAATATTTTGGAGTTTGATATAGTCTGTTTCATTGTACGCCTTTTTAATTGTCAACAACGTATTTGTGTCATTCATGCTGGTGTATATACCACCACCGCCCCGGTATCTATACACTTCTACCCATTGTGAAGTGGAAACATCGTAAACGTATACTATACCCACACCAGTATACCCATTATTGTACGGTTCGTTGACGTTGTACACGAACACTGAGGTTCCTAGGTTATTTAGGGTGATGTCACCAATCTCATATAATTCTAGTACTTGTCCATAGGCAACCCATTCATTGTTAGAAAATTCGAATATATTAACCTCTTTCGTACTATCAAGTGCAATCATGAATATGTACCCATTAGAAGATAACTTGACTGTCACCCCCGGTGACGTCTGAAAAACAATTTGGTCTCCTAGTTGCAAATTTGTTGTTCTGTTGTATACGAAATAACTGTCGTTGATGACACCGATCGTTCTTGTACCATAGATACTCCCGTCTCTTGAGAGTGCCACTAAATCGGTCTTAGTCCTGAAAACATAGCCAGTTCCATTCCATTCCCATAGACCATGTCCGATTTGAGCGATGACGTTACCGTCATCTGAAAACTGAACGTCACCCGACACACTATCGCTTGACCTCTGTATCCACTGGTCATCTTCGTAACGGTAAATCCCCGACGAGTTCGCGATGACATTCAATGCAGGTGAGACGATACCATCGCCGTTGAACGCCGTCTTCCCTGTAACTTCGATGTTGTTATTGACATTGGAGGCGAAGGATAGTCCATCATTTGATACAACCATGATATTGGACGTAAGTACCTCACTCGTCTCGACTTCGTAGTCCAGTGTAACTGTCCGGACAGTATCATCCACGGGTGGGTCTGTCTTGACAACACATTCCTCAAGTTCCCTAAACTTAATCTCGAGGGTCACTTCTTGGTAGCACATGGCACAGAGTGGGATGGCGAGTTCCGGTTTCTGATAAAAGTAGAAGGGGATGTCGATGAACAGTTTACGAGATGTCGTAGCAGGTCCGAGATGTCCCAAGATGACACCACTCGCCACCGGTACATTCGATGTACGATCGGGATATTTACCAATCAGTTTTTCAAGGGCTTTCTGCTTGGTCTGGGTGTAGTTGTGTTCAGAGTAGATCTGTAGATAGTCACTCGGAATGTGTTGAATTTTTTCATCCCCGATGTACAGGTCGATGTATTCAATCATGGCGTGACCGATCGATTCAATGTAACCGATGCGAGTGATTTCTGATTCAGCTATAGGATTAAGTTCAACATCCAAACTAATCGTCTTGATCATGTCACCTTGATCTTTGGGAATGGTGAGACGAACCGTCTTTCCGAATTCTGCTTCACCATCAACATCCAACTTTACAAACTGTGTAGTATAATTCGTATGTTTTTTGAATAACTGTACGAAGTGTGAATAGTCCGGCTCTTCCGTGAAGTATATGTCCTGGACACCCTTCGTTGTAAGCTGAATCCGACCAGCCATTACTACTATACCCCTTTAAAATTTTAAACCTGCGAGACCGCTCTGGATATGTAGAATGTTATAGTTGATGGCGTAGACCTTGACGAGCACGTCGTCCGTAGATGGTTCAATAGTGATTGTCATACGTTTGTGAAAGATCCGACTCATGTTCACATGCCCCGATGGCGTGTGCCGCTCGGGGTTATCAGCAAAACTGTAAACACCGAATGCGTACCCCTCTTCTGGACTGTTCACGTGATGCAGAAGGGGTTGTTCGTAGGTCAAGAAAAGATGGTCAGCATCGATGACATTCATATCATTGAAGTCCAACGTGACATGTTCAATCTTTACATGCTCTTGACCTTTTTTGGCTATGAAAAGTAGTTCTCGGACAGGGTGTTTGAAGTTGACCATGAAGGTCTTACGGGTTTCACCTGGTTTGAAAAGAATCTGTGATACCTGGATTTGAGTGATGAGGTACTCAAGGGGCATGGACTGGAGATACATTCGCTCTTCGTCACTCACGAAAACAAACTCTGTATCCAATGACATATTCTTAATGACTGACTGAACACCAGACTGAGGAATTGTTCCGTTGATGATGGCTTCCAATGGGTTAAGTTTAATTACGACTTCGACCAATTGTTTGGAGATGGCTGCCGTCGGTATCGACAATGGAGATGCCCTGTTAAAATAGAATGGGATATCGATAAAGAAGGTGTAGTCACCCGTGTAATCAAGAACTTGACTTCCGTGTCCATTCAAAAAGTACAACGTCTGTTCAGCGTCATCAATTGTGTTGTGAAGCTGTTGTTGCATGTACATGTACTCCCCTGTCACACGTTCGATAAGCTGCCCACCTATATACAGGTCAACCGTATCTATCAACCGTGTACAGAGAGACGGTACATATGTCAGGCCACCACCGGGTGCTGTTAAAAGGAACTTGACCGTCATACCCTTGATGAGATCACCTTTATTCTGTGGAATGATACATCGTAGCTCCTTTCCAAAATCGATGGTCCCATCGAAGGGTGTTTCGATTTGTTCCAGAGCAAACTTTGTGTGTTTTTTAAACTTTGTGAGAAAGTATGAAAAATCTGGATCACCTGTGAGCCAACGATCCTGAACGCCGGTCACTGCGAGTTTTGCAACCCCGGACATATCTACTATGTGTGAGTAAAATTTTATGAAATAAAACGGGACACTACATTAGAATGAATCTTCAGTTGAAGAAATTCAACCCCGCGACCATGACAGATGATCGTGTGTGTGTCTTCATAGGTAAGCGTAACACGGGGAAATCAACATTGGTCAAGGATATCATGTTCCACAAAAAGCATCTTCCAGCCGGGATCGTACTCAGTGGTACAGAAGAAGGTAACCACTTTTATTCCGAGTTCATTCCCGATCTATTCGTCTACGGTGACTACGATCGTGAGGCGATCGAACGTGTCATGGCTCGACAGCGTAAACTCGTGGGTAACGGAAAATCAAACTGTGGAGCCTTCATGTTGTTGGATGATTGCATGTACGACAACAAGTTCTTGAAGGACACATGTATTCGCCAATGTTTCATGAATGGTCGTCACTGGAAAATCTTTTTCATGTTGACGATGCAATACTGTATGGATCTACCTCCAGCACTTCGAGCCAACGTTGACTACGTCTTTCTTCTCCGAGAGAATATCCTCCAGAACAGGGAAAAGTTGTACAAGTCGTTCTTCGGAATCTTCCCATCCTTCGACATGTTCAATAAGGTGATGGATGCTTGCACGGAAAATTACGAGTGTCTCGTGTTGGACAATACAGTCAAGTCCAACAGGATCCAGGATTGTGTGTTCTGGTACAAGGCGAGCATTCGCAAAAATTTTAGAGTTGGTGGCCCGGATCTGTGGGCGGCGCATAAAAAGATGTACAACCCGAAGTACATGTCTCAACAGGAAGGTGATGCGAAGAAGGCGGGTAAAAAGACGGCATTGACCATCACGAAGAAGAAATAACCAGGCTGCGTGTTTCTCTTTTGTAAAAAACATAGAACACTATTAAATGACGGACATCCGTACTATGAATTTATCCGACAATGGTGACAACGGTATGGTACCGTTGAATTCTTCTACGTCTTTTGTTTCGCATAATTCCGAGGAAAAAAATGTCAGTGAAAATAAAGTTACCATGGACTCTACACCTATTGCCGAACTCATGGGACAGCCCGAACCCGTCGAACAGCAGATGATGCCCATGCAGATGCCCATGCAACAAATGCAGATGATGGCCCAGGCTCCCGCCCCACAACCCGTGATGACCGAACCCGTCAAGGCTCCCGAGTCCAAGAACCCCTTCAATCTGACTGATCAACAGATGCAGGCTCTCATCGTTTCTGCTTGTACGGCTGCGGCGATTAGCACACCCGTGCAAGAGAAGCTTGCGACTATGATTCCTCAGTTTCTCAACGACGCTGGTCGGCGTAGCCTCGTCGGCCTCGGTGCGACTGGTCTCGTCGCTGCCATTCTTTTTCACATCAGCCAGAGCTATGTGCTCAGAGCTTAGGGTACCTGTTCCCATCCCATGTTACTGTAGATCGACTTGTCTACACCCAACATGTACGTAAGCACCGCACCGACTATGAACGCGGCTAGAAATAAGAGACTCACTTCCAAACTCTTTTTTCTATCCTTGCCATAATCCTTAATCTGCCCCTTCAACGTTTTGACGACACGCGTCAGACCTTCCACGAGAATGAAGGCGATGATCGTCGACGAAAAGAAGAAACCCTTGTCCACAGCCAGTTGAGGCACCTGACCCACGATGAGGCGGAGTGCGTTGGGGATGACGATCGTCATCAATGTAATGTTCGCCCAGTAATCCCTAGTATACATGGGTACCATGGGTAAAGCAAACACGAGAACCCACATGATGATCGCAGTGGCGACCGTCGCGATGGGTGTTTTCATTTGATGTATGCATAGATTATTTATCCTGGACGTGCATACCACAGAACGGGGTCTCGTTGGGGATGGGTTCGTATATGTTCAGACGGACACAGATAGCCTTGAGTTTATTGTAGCTGTCCCAATATTTTTCCGAGTGATCGTACTCATCAACCATACAGTGGGTAAGTTCGTGGATGAGGACATGGAAAATTTCATTCACTTCACCGTCGATGCACAAACCAATCTCAGCACCCTTGCTGAGATTGTAGCCAACCGTACCACGAAGTCCATAGTGAGCGGTGATGGGTATGCATCGTTTGAGCTGCTGAAATTCTGTACCGTCGACATTATTTCTAAGAATTTCGTAGCGTTCCTTAACGACGCGTAACTTCTCTGGTTCGAACGTCGACATGTAGATGTACATATTAATAATGAGTAACGCTATGACGACTATCATTTTCTATATGTAAATATAAATTTGCTGTAGAGTTCCGAGATGTGACTGCCTGACAGGTTTTCCCATACTGTCAACATGAAACCACACGATTCCAAACTATTGATGAGACGATCCTTATAGGCGACAGGTTCGGACTTTGGTCCATCGGCGTAATAGGGTGTGTCAACAAGGTTGACGAACAATTTTTCACCAAACCCACCGTTACCATGTTCCTTCATTTTGAAAAAGTTTCCCATGTCATCTTGAAGGGGTGTCTTCATAATTATTTTTTCAGAATCCGGAATGATTCCAAAAAGTTTTCCTCCGGGTTTGACTCTCTTTTTTATTTCACGGATGGATTCAAAAAACTTTTTTTCAGATTCGAAAATGTAGTGCAAAGAAAAATTGAAACATACCAAATCAAATTTTCTGTTTGGACAGTCGAAAATATCTCCTTGATAAAAGTTGACTCGCATCTTCAAATTTTTTGCCCGAGTCCGAGCCTCTTGGAGAGATGCCTCATCTGGGTCGCACATGTTTATGTTTGCACCCGCATGTCTCCACTTTTGAAGATCACCACCACACCCACACCCAACATCCAGAATAGTGTCACCTTCTCGAGTCACTGACTGAATCAGTTCCTTCTTGAAGGTGTTATGAGCCCGGCGGATCTCCTCCATGTTCCTATATGTTTCAAAATATTTAACCTACTTAAGTTTGAAAAGGCTTAAAGTTTTACATACTAGAATAGACATAATGGGTTCTCTCGAGCAAGATTACACTACCGTCCCCGGTCAGATCTACGCGTGTCTTTCCATCGTTGGTCCTGAATGTCCCCAGAAGAATGATAAGTTTGGTATCAAGATCCGAGGGTGCTTTAACACTCGTGGCGAAGCGGAGAGTCATGCGAAGCGTCTTCAGAAGGAGGATGCCACCTTCGACATCTACGTCGTAGACATGTACAAGTGGTTACTGATCCCTCCCGATTCGGACAAGATTGACGATGTGCACTACACGAACGACAAACTGGAAGAGCTCATGCAGGGCTACAAGGAGAACCAGGCGATGGCGGTCAAGATGTTCGAGGAACGTAAGCGTGACATGGTACAGTCCGGTACTCATCTGAAGCCCGGTGACGAAAACTCCAAGTACTACAACAAACCCGATGAACCCCCTATCAGTCACCCTGCGGAGGTTCTCGAGCGTCTTCGGAAGGAGGAGCCTGATACTCCTATGGAGGAGCTGGTCAAGAAGGCTGACGACATCGTCGCTGCAGAGATCAAGGAGAGGCAGGAGAAGCGTGAGGCCGATGCCAACCTGGAAACGGTTGAGGAATAATTAAAAATATACATACAAGGTAAGAATGTTCAGTGTGTTGTTGAATATCATCACATTGATCATCGTTTTCTTCGTGGCGTACTTCTTTTTCACATCACCTGAAAATGTCAAAAAGAAGATGAACACAGCATCTGAGGTTTTAGCTGCACAACTCAAAGACCCAGTGGTCACGAGTCGTGCGTATTTTACGGAGCGGAAGAAGGGATCTACAGGATCCTTCGTCGGTAACTTTCCCTGGGATGAAAAGGAATGGATCTATGGGTACCCACTTAGCCAGGCCTGAGGATCACGGGCTGCATAGTCTTACCCATGAAGAAACCCAATAGAAACACTACGAAACCGACAATCCACGTCGTCTTGTCAATCTGTGAAAAAAAGTCAACCTTGGGCTGCTCGAGTGGTTGTTGATACATCTGAGGAGGCATCATCATCATAGGGGGTTGGTGGTAATAGTCCTGCTCTGGTTCTCGTTCCTGCTCGGGATCGTGAACATCTTTATTGAATTCGATGGGGTTGCCGATGTCTGCTTCCATATCTAAAATCACTCTTCATTTTTTTAAGCGTGAAATTCCTCATCTTCGTCGTCGTCATCATCGACGACGAAATCTTTGAGATTTCCGTGTTCATCAGCATCTTCATCATCGTCATCCGTGTAGTCATCTTCAGAACCCTGCTCATCATCGGTGTCTATGTCGCTATCGTCGGAGTTACTGTCATAATCATCCTCAGCGTAATCATCTTCCACTTCTTCCTGTGGCGTGTACACTTCAGGCTTCTTAATGCGGCGACCGGATCTAGAAATCATCGCTTCTACTATAGTCTACTGTTTAAGTATTTAGGATGAAACGCAGTATCAGCATTCATGAGCTGCTGTTCTGCGTAGTACCCTATTTGCTTAGCTAATTCGTGTATGTCTTCCTGGTATTCGCTCATTATTCCAATGTTTTCGAGGTGTTCTAAGGCTATATAAAGAAAGTGCGTCGCAGTTTCCGATGTACCGAGATGTTTTTTAAACATCGTAATGTTCGTGATAAAGGCATAAAAACTATCTGGATCCAAGCCCGAGTATTCGTACGCCTTCTTCACGAGTTCATCGATTTCGTCGACTTTTATGGATCGTTTCGTGAGTAACCTTGTCAGGTAGGACGACGCCACTAAGAGTATACTCGACATCTTATTTTGTGTCCGGAAATAAAATCTCTTTGGATTTCTTGTTGAGGAGATACCTCCTGGGTTTCCCAGTACACTTTGAACATGTAAAGTCTATACCTGACTTATCAACAGTGAAGTGACACTCGGCTCCGTGTTTCAGGTCACAATCCGTGTTTGACACGTTGATGGTATACTTGTTCCGGTTCTTAGTGACAGATAGGACGGTCGTTGGTCGAATACAGTTATTGATGTGGGTGTTCATGGCTTCGACAGCTTCAGAAGTTTTAACTTTTGGTCTGGGAGGAGGTGTCGACGTCCGACTAGGTAATGGTGTATCATCGTAGAACTTCTTGATGATCTTGTCCGTCAAGCGATGTTCTCTTCCTCTGAAGTCTGTACAGAAACCATGTCGACGACCTATGATCGTCTCACAGTCACAGAAACATTTTTGTGAAATTGAACCACCGATCATGTGGAACCAAACATGATTGGAATTGTGAGACCGTCCCAGGTTTTCACAATACTTCGATGTCGTCGAGATTAAGAATTGCTTCTTGTGTGTGAAAATCTTCGTGACTCTCGCATCCTCCTGACCTTCCATATTCTTCCGGATGAAGGTTTCCAGATAAGCAACCGCCTCTGAATCCTTAAACTCATCTTTCATCTGAGCCTGTGAGAATGTACCTTCCTTCTTCTTCTGTCCATCGAGTTGACGAATGGTGACAACTTCTTTGACGTCTGTTCGGACCATCGTATCCCTGAGGATATCGATCGATGGATCCTGGGAAATCTTCTTCATGATACACATCACCGGTCCGTAGACATATCTGAACAAAGGTACATAGGGCGATTCTGTAATCTTCCCCGTCTGCTCACAGGTTTTACATCCTTGACCGTTGCAATCGATGTGCTTACCCTTCTTGTAGGACCATGGAATCCTGAAACCACTCCCCTTGTAGACGGAACGGTCGACAACCTTGTCCCATTCCACCTGTCTGAAGACGGATGTCAATGTCGCGATGACATGATCACGAATATTCAAGGCACCCTCCTGGTTGACGACGAACCCCGGCCAGTTCATGTGTACACCAGATTTGATGAGATTGTTATCCGTCTTCTTCGGTCTGGCGACACATACGACACAGTCTCGACCACCCAACGTCTTCACCTTATCACATATGACACGACATATCTTCTCTACACGTTCGAGTTCGAGGGCTTCTTCACCCTTGTAGTCGATGTCAAGAAAGAAGTTATAGGTCGGTGTCTTCTGCTCCACCAGATACATCTTTTCTTTGTTCTTCACGGCTTCCACGTATTGTTCACAGAATTCGTCAAGCTTGTTGAATGGAATGGAAAGAACACCACCATCCATGAGAACGTGTGATGTCGCTTTCGCATTATTGAATGTGTTCTTCGAGCACCAGCTCTTGAACATACTTACTCTGCTATAGAGGTATTCTTTTAATCGTCTTGATGACAATCGTACAGGATCGATCGCATACACGAAACGTCTGCGTGTTCTTTTTGGTCTTCACTTAAGTTCTTTTTAATAACAAGAAGTTCGTAGACGGTTTTGTCCTTTACAGCTTCAACGTACTGATCGGCACGATGTTCACTGTAGGCTTTGTTATCAATAAGAAGATCTTTGATCTGCTTCAATGTGTAAGTCTTTGACTTCATTCTATTTTATACCGAAGGTTTTTCTATTCAGGGAAGTCACACACGAATAGAATTCGGGATTTTGAATGACATTATGTACGATGAGATCCCAACGTTTTCGTGTGTTAAACTCTTCAAGAGTGTCGAAACTCATGAAATCGTTTTCATCGTAGGTTTTCTTGATGGGTTCTTTGTTGATCTTTTTCAAATTTGTCTTTGTCTTTTCGTCATTAAACTTTTTGATCATCTGCTGCTGATCGGTCCGCTTATAGTTGACGAAGAAGACATAGACATTATAAACTAATTCTACCGTCGGACTCTCCCTGTGTATAAAACTAAACTCTGTATACTCCCCCTTCTTCAACGAGACAACACCCCGTGTCTCTTCTTCAAGCTCTCTGAGGGCACACCTCAATGGATTGTAGATTTCTCGGCGTCGACACCCTCCTGTGACAAAAATCCAATCCTTAAATCTACGATCTCGTACGGTCAAGAACCGTGGTCGATCGTCTTCAAATGTGACTGGAATAGCGATCGCCTTGTATTTCTTCATTGCTCATTTAGCAAGTTATAATAAGCGAATATGTTTATTCCTCCTTTTTCTCCTCGGCCTCGGGCTTCTTCTCCGCGGGAGGTTCCACGGGTTCAATCGTCAAGTTCTTCATGAGGTTCATCGAGAAGGTTTTCACGGCGTGGACATCCTCCTTCGTCTTCTTCATATCGTTAAACATGTAGGCCATCACACCCAAACAAATGATTACGCCGGCAATAAGCATCGTTTCACGGTCAAAAGCAAACATCTTATGTGTAATAGTCGTGTATTTCTTTTAAGCGGAAATAATTGCACCCATGTTTGTTTTGCCCTTCTGGGTACAGGCATCTTCACCACCGATGAACTGGAGGCGTTGGAAACGTTCAGCTTCACATTGTTCCTGTTTGGGCTGGATCTCGACAATCTTTTCGAGTGTCCTGGACTTGGGATTGTAGGTCAACACAAAAACAGCTCCTAGTAAAAAGACAATCAACCAGAAGTTCATTTTACTAGTAGTAAAGATTATGTTACGGTACGGACAATTAGTTAGAATACATCAAACCACCCATACCATTTTCGACCCGGAGAATATTGTAGTTGACCGCGTAGATGGTATCCTTGAAGCTCGTCGTCTCACTGACGATGCGGGCCGAATCGAGGCGGGAGAAGTTGAGGGACCCTGTGGGCTGGAGCTTGGACGTGTCCAGGCAGAAAGGGAAGGAATACAGGGACGCATCCGCCTTGGCGTTGGGCGAATGGTAGTAGGACGTCGCCGACGTGTAGTGGGGGTCGATGAACTTGAAATCAGTCACATCGGTACCATTGATCTGAAGCTTGACACGGTTGGCCGCCGTGTTGACGCTATCGGCAGCGACGTTGCTCGCGGCGAGGAACTTGACGGGGTGGTTGAAGTTCAACTCCTGGGTACGCCCGAGGGACGCCAGGGACTTCTGGACCTGCGTAATCAGGATCGCACGAGGCTCACGGGCGAGGAGTTCACGCTCATCGGTGTCCAGGTAGATGTAGTTGGCGTGACACTCGACACGACGGACCGAACTGTCAACGTTGGCATGAGACTTCCACCGGATCCGGAGCTCGACATCGTGGTACTGGAGGGCCACGAGGGGAAGGGCCGATTGCCAGTTCTCACAGAAGGAGAAGCGAAGGGGGTAGAACTTGGCGGCGGTGGAGCCATCATAGAGTTCACCCGCGACGGACTTGGCGAGACCAGTCGCGAAGAGATTGGGGGCGATCTTGTTGGTGAAGAAGGCATCCTGATCATCGATGACTTGGCCACCCACGAGGAGCTCAACCTTGTCGATCATGGTCGACCAGTCAAGGGCCTCACAGGCGTTGGAGGCGTTGTTGATCGAAGTGAAGTAGGTGTAGCCGAGAAGGTCACCCTTACGCTCAAAGCGGACGGTGGACATACCACCCTGGGAGAGAGCACCCTGAATGACCTGACGCTCGACAGTTTGGGAGAAGTTCGTGTGGCGACGGTAGGTGGAACGGAAGAAGCTCACCTCGGGATCACCGACGAGGTGGGCATCCTGAGCACCGACAGCGACAAGTTGGGCGATACCACCAGACATTTTATATTATATGGAGAGTTTATTTTTAAG